>Ga0065720_1018889_pt1 | contig 68391 bp, 55 predicted proteins | sample Thericmetagenome_FD_59107 | JGI IMG/M metagenome (GOLD analysis project Ga0065720, IMG submission 59107) | Thermophilic microbial communities from the Joint Bioenergy Institute, California, USA of rice/straw/compost enrichment - eDNA_2 v2... | ecosystem: Engineered > Solid waste > Grass >...
ACGCTGTATATGCTGGACTGTATGCATATGTGAAAAAAAAAAAAAAAACAAAAGACGCAGATACGAAGAGTCAAGAGCAAGCTGTCCGTCTTGTCCGCACTTCAGGCAATTCTTCTAATGCACAAACTTAGATTTCCAATAACTGTCTCACTAAATGTAAATTACGTCATACAACCCAAATGGACTCTCTGGACATACTCTGCCAGCACTCTGCGCCAGTCTTGTCCCACAGCGGACCGGATTAATCATCTAGAGACTGGACCGGGTTTCTAATTTTTCTTCAGGATTTCCGGGGTTGTAATATACCAAAAGGTCTTTGAACCTGGGGAGTTTCTCTCACCCTCTTAGGGATTCTCTGTTCTTGCTTAGTCATCTCTGACCCCCTACTCGAGCCATGGCGCCCAGCCAAGCTCCTCCACAGCCCACCGCATTGCGTGTCCAAAGGTGCCTACATTACTGATAATTAGAGGCGCACGAACTAGCACCAACTTACATCGATACAGAAGGAAGCTTCAAAAAGTCAAGTCTCTCTGACATATCCTTACCTCATTTGTACTTTTCCATCACACGGAGCAAGTCAATGGTGCTCAGGCTCCCGATAAGAAGCAGCGAACAAGCATAGGATATATTGGATCACTCGAACAATGACGGCTCCATCGGACGAGAAGCGAGAACTTCAGCTCATTGAGAAGGTTGAATGGCGCATCTTGTCTGCTTCTTCCGATGATGAAAAATTGGATCGGCTCTTGAAGGTCTACCTAGCTCCGCTCCTTCTGAAGGCAGGCAGCGAACATGTCGCCGTTCGCAATAAGGTAAAACCCTAGTCGCTTTATACCACTTGATATAAGCTAACCAAGACTGCTTACTTGGCCTAGGTGATCTCGACATGTCAAACTATCAACAAGTTCATCAAGTCCCCAAGGTCTGAAGATCTCTATCCCTGCCTTTGTCTAACGCGATTTTGCTCATTCAGCTCTTCTCACTGACACTTCCCAAGCATCGTTCTCCCCGTCGCCGCACTCCTGGATCAGTATAAAACGACCGCGTCTCCTCTCATCAAACACTTCGACTTGGTCTACATCCAGCACAGTGTGGGAAGGCTAAGTCCAGATGAGCAGCGGATTCTGGTTCCCAAAGCCCTTCAGGGTATCAGCACCTCCTCAACTACAACATTCAGCCAACTTTTCAACATCGTACTTCGTCTCCTTCAAGCCGTTAAAATTCCACAACGGGGAAGCAAGGAGGATCTTAGCTTTCGAGAAGCGCTGGGTCTGACACAGCCTGAAGATGCCATGCTCCTTGCAGAATGGTTTGGGAAGCTGCTGCTTCTTCGAGTCAACTCAACGGGAGCATTACCATCGCCCGGTTTGACAGATGCCGATGTCCACTCCTTAACCCTGGGAAAGCCGGGAACGTGGGATCCGAGTACAGGAGGACTGAGCCTGCCCGAAACACGGATTCGGGTAGTCCACCTATTGGCAAGTGGTGCCTTTACTGACGCTGAAAAGTTCATGCCTGCCTTGTACGCTGCAGCAAGTACCGACTATCGTGTGTCTGGTGTTGGCGAGGATATGCTCAAGCGTAGCTCAGTCTCATTAGAGGATCAAGCCCTCCTCCAGAAACTCTTTGATCAACACATGAAGCTGCCTGCAGCGTATCGAATTCGCATTCTTAATCTCCTTAGCAAGTCGGAGCTAGCAACTACTTTCACCGATGCTATTCTTGCGGTTTTTCGCCACAACGTCGTCCTTAAAGCTGAGCCGGCTGATGATATACAACATGATGGCAGTTTATCAACGGCAAAGCCCTCTGGATTGGAAAAAACCAGGCTTCACCGGGCTTTGTTTGAGTTTATCAACTGGGTGGCTCGAATAGGGCCTGGGAAGGCAGACTACAATTACGTGGGCCCTCCTTTGGTGACGCTTCTGAAGGAGTTTGTCGCGGACCAAGGCTGGCCAAAACCACAGCGTCAGTCACTGGATGACATTGCTCTGCGTTCAAGAGCCTACGAGACTATTGGCCTGCTGGCTAAGGGCACTTCGATGTCAGAATCCGACAGACTATCTCTTGCTGGATGGCTATTTCGCTCCCTCAGCGAAGATCCAACGGCTGACGTGGCAGTCAGCATCGATGAGGCTTTGTCGAGCCTTACCGGCCTCTTCAAACCGCCCCATAGCTTGGCAGTCAGTACGCAGCTACATTCCATTCTTCTCACCTACATGACTCTCCAAGATGGCGAGGGCGATACTGTCCGGAGTGTCCGACATGCTGTGACAAGATGGGCAAACCGTTGTCTGCCCTTTTCTGATGTGTATGCCCGCTGGATAGACATCCTTGCGATCTCAGGTCGCTCCGGCGAGCGCAGCGAAGTAATTGAAGAAGGTCATAAAGGGCTCGATCCCTGGACGTATTATGCAAACGACGATGGTCACACAGACCTTCCGGATTGGCAGCAGATGACGAAAGCATTTTTCATGGAAACCATTGCGCCCGTTAAACCCTTCTCGCGTTCTGAAGGCGAACGGATGGACGTTAATGACTACAATCCCTTTGTTAACTTCTCAGCAGAATCGATAGGAGCCTTCCCCGTGGCTGTTGACTACTGTCGCCGAATCCTTTTTCTAACGGCCCTCGGAAGTTTTAAGCTAGAGCCTGGTTGGGAAAGGCGTTTAGACATCATCGTTCAGTCAGACCTCCCATCGCGCGTAGCGATTCGCAAGTATCTGACTGGCTTCGCACACAAAGGTAACCCCCTTATCATCCTTCTCCGCGCAGCATTTGAAGGCATGGTACAGCCAGATGATCTTAAAATGGCGGAGTCTTGTGCTCAGTCATTCGTGGATATTGCCTCGTTTTCTCCAAGCAGTGCCTTGGAGCTATTAGCTCCTCGTTCAACCGAACTGTGGCCTCTGATCTGCTCAAACAAAAAGGAGTTACGGGCTTTGGGGGCCAAGGCATTTGGCATCCTTGCAGCACATCCATCTGTTAGCCTCAAAGAAGCCAGGCAGCTAAAGATCAGATTGATCAAAACTGCAAGCGCCTATGCTTCTTCGGTTGGGTCAGACCTCAATGCCGCTGAAGGGTCATTCCTTGCCCTCGGTCACCTCTCCTCTCGGCTAATCTACTACTCACGCCTGGACATCACTGGCGAAATCTCTGATGTCGGCCAAACTTTTCCTCCTCTCTCAATCCTCGCGTCGACTTATTTATCTACCCAGGAAGCGTTGTTTGATGCATATGCTCAGCTATGGACATCGGGCATATTCATCATGAAACAAGACACAAATGACGAGAGTTTTCGGGATAAAGTTTTGACTCAATTCGTTGAGCCGCTCATGAATCAAGGAAAAAAGGGAAATGAGAAGGCAATAGTCGCTCTTGGACGCTTGGCGATTGCTCTCAGATCTTCCATGGCACCCTTTCCACAGGGCAAAGCGGAAGAAATTCTGGACCTCATCCTAGAAAAGCTCTATTCTTTGTATGAGATCAAGCAATTAGAAACCCAGTTTGCCATCGGAGAAGCCATTACCGCAGCAGTAGGATGCTGGGACGCCGATGTCGTTCAGCTCACCATCGATGTGGAAATTGGAGAAAATGGACTTCAACTCCCACGACAGTCGAATCGGCTAACAGCAGTTCTTCAAAAGCTATTCACAGACTGCAAACAAACGAAGCCGTCATTACTCAAGGCATCTGGCATCTGGCTCTTCTGCCTGATCCAGTATTGCTCGCATCTCGATGAAATTCAATCAAGACTCAGAGAATGTCAGCTCGCCTTCATGAAACTGTTGAGCGCAAGAGATGAAGTAGTACAGGAGACAGCGTCGCGCGGACTATCTCTTGTGTATGAAAAGGGGGATGCTACTCTTAAAGAGACTCTCGTCCGCGATCTTGTATCGACATTCACTGGATCAGGACCACAGCTCAAGGTCGATCACGAGACTGAACTTTTTGATACCGGTGCCCTTTCTACAGGCGACGGCAAGTCAATCACTTCCTACAAGGATATAATCAGCTTGGCAAATGAAGTTGGCGACCCCAGCCTTGTTTACAAGTTCATGTCATTAGCAACCAACGCGGCAACCTGGTCGACGCGGTCAGCGTTCGGGCGCTTCGGGCTGAGTAATATTCTTTCAGAATCCGAGGTGGACCCGAAACTGTATCCAAAGCTCTATCGGTACAGATTCGACCCAAACCCCAACGTTCAGCGCTCAATGAACGATATCTGGAAGGCCATAGTCAAGAACCCAGGAGCTGTTCTTGAACATCACTTTGAGAGCATCATAAGTGACCTACTGAAGAGCGTTCTTGGTAGAGAATGGCGCGTTCGAGAGGCTAGCTGTGCTGCCATTGCCGATTTGCTTTCTGGACGCCCATTTGAGGCGTATGAGCGGTACTACAAAGACATTTGGACCGTTGCCCTGAAGGTTCTGGACGATGTCAAAGCGACAGTGCGTACTGCGGCATTCCATCTCTGCATCTCTCTTTCCAATACCTTAGTGCGGCAGCTTGAGGAGTCAGGATCAACCATCACATCCCAGGCCATGATGAATCAGGCGCTTCCGTTCCTTCTCTCTGACAAAGGCATAGAGAGTGGTGTCCAAGAAGTCAAGATATTTGCCACTATTACCGTGATCAAGATTGCCAAGAGTGGCGGACGGGCTCTCAAGCCATACATTCCCATGATGGTCCCTCACTTGCTTGGACTGCTGAGCACAATCGAACCCGAAGCCATAAACTACCACTATCAGAGAGCAGGAGAAGACAATCGCGAGAGGATCGACAAGCTACGCAGTGCTATGGTCTCTCAGTCTCCCATTGCTGAGGCTATTGACAACTGTCTGCGTAATGTTGACGATACTGTCATGCGAGATCTCGCGCCAGTTCTTCTGGATACCGTGAAAACTGCGCTTGGTATGCCCACGAAGATTGGGTGCTCTCGTGTCCTCTCGACCCTTTCAACACGTCACTCTCTGTCGTTCGCTCCCCACGGGCCATCGTTCCTCACCCTTCTCGAGAAAGAGGCACTCTTTGACCGCAATGACGAGGTTTCAGCTCACTATGCCCGCGCAGCTGCCTACGTCCTGCGTGTTTGCCCTCCTCAAGCCCAGCAGTCCTTTGCTGCCAACTTGTCTTCTCTATATCTGGCATCTGAGGCTGAAACACGCCGTCAGAAAGTCGCTGACGCCATCCTTGCGTTGGCTACCGTTTCTCCCGATCACTTTTCTGCCCTGGAGTCTTTATTACTACCATTTGTGTTTCTTGGGAAGCATGATACGGATACCTACGTCTCGACCGGGTTTGTGAAAGCTTGGGATCTCCATGCAGGGACAGGAACAAGGGTTGTGGCGAGGTACTTGAACGAAATTTGCGTGCTTGCTGATAAGTGCCTTGAGTCTGCGCAATGGGCACTCAAGCATGCCGGAGCGTTGTCGATGGCAGCCGCTGTTGATGCAGTCATTGGCAATGGATCGCAGCCAATTGTGTCTCCGGAAGCTTTGGTTGGGACAGTGTGGCCGGTGTACGACAGGGCACTAGCATTAAAGACGTTCGATGGCAAAGATAAGTTGTTGAAGCCATTCTCAATGTTTGTCAAGGCTACCAGAAGTAATTGGGAGTCGGACACCAAGTTTGCAAAAAGGATATGGAACGTGGCGGTACGGGAAGCAAAGCGGAATAATGATGCCTATCGGCCATACGCTTTTGAGTGTTTGTGGCAAATTGCCAGAGAGAGGGAAGATATTGATGTTCTTGGAGAGATTGTTGATATAGTCAGGGAGTTTCTCGTCCTAGAACGAGAGAAGGACAGTGATTCGATGGACATTAATATGATCACAACCAGCACGGGAGCAGGCAAGAAGGACAAAGCTATACTGGATTTGAGGACACAAACAGCTTGGGCGGCAATTCAAGCCGTGATGAAAGGATACAACAGGCCTAAGATGAGGAGAGACCCCATCACAGTGCTCCACGAAGCTGCCTCGGCACTTGAAGCTGCTGCCGGCAAGTGCAAGACCCTCAACGCTCGGTCACCTTGTGTGGCACAAGAAGAATACGCGGTGATCAGAAGAGGACCTTGGTACGACTGTGTCCGGGAGGTTCTGGAAGATGCTCTTTCCGGTGGTCAAGGGGAGGTCGCTTCAAGTTTGCAGCAGGAGGGACCTGGTGTGGTGGAAGTCATGGAGTGGTTCATTCACACCTTGGATTTTGGCGCTAAGGATGGAGGAACAGAAAACCACCGTCTCGCGAGAGCAAGAGCGGCCAAAGCTCTCATTCAGTTGGTGAATTCGAAAGTTTCCCCCGTAGTGAGTGCCGAGTGGAAGAGTGAAGTCAAGGGCTTGCTAGAAAAGACACTCTCCCAAGAAAGATCACTGGATGTCCAAACGACTTTGAGAGAGTGCTTGGACTTACTGTTCAAGGTTTAGCACAAAGGCACAGATGAAGACTGGTGACCAGATGTTAGCACTTGCATGAGCATGGGCTCTTACTACACTAATATCTACGCTCTCGGCCGCTGGTACTCATGCTGCAGGAGTCGCAGCTCGAGTCCAAATCCATCGAGGCCAGCGCTGGATGGACGCCGCTGGCCGAAAGTTGATGTAGTGTACCATGTTAATAGGCAGTTAATTCAACTTTATAATTACTAAAATTGAAGAAGAGGCAACCAATGACTCCAGATTTGTGCTACATGCTGCCAGTCATACACGTTCACCTTTCATGATTTTTTTACCCCTTTGCATTAGCCCCGGTTGGCTAGGACCACAGTGCAACCAACACAAGTGGCTGAAATACTCCTAACCCTGACACTTGTCAAGCCCCACAGCTCATGTCATGGTGGGGTCGCTTAGCAGCCTTGGGCTTCTTGCGTCACCCAGCGGTGGCCTGCGAAAGCTCCAGAAGCCAAAGACGCACCTTCGACAATATCTTTTTATAGAGCCGCATCCATCATCTGGCACCAAACAGCCGCATCATTCATTGCATGAATATTGAGGTGATTGAGCAGCGGTTATTTATTTGGTGCATCAACCGCTCGTTCGTTGTTGAGTTCGGACCCACAACCTCGTCGGGACTTAACACTTGGTTTGCGCGGGGCACGGTTCATCGATCAATCTGATCTCTCACCTTGGCAGCTGGTTTACATCTCTGCTTTACCTTGGTTTTTTTTCTCGCCCAACAAACTTTCACCTACACAAGCTAAATCCTTTTGAATCGAGCTCTCTCTGGCAACACACTCCTACAACCAGTGAAACGTGCAAGAACAGCCAACATCATTAACAACCGTACTTCCACAGCATCGACTCAACCAAACATGGTGAGGGCGGGGGACATTGATGCCTTTATAGGTATCACAGGCGCTACCATGGCTGTTGCTGAAAAGATGCTGGATATGTGTGGTGATCTCGAACAAGCCGTTCAGCTGTGGTTTGCCGACGAAGACTTGCAGCGGACTGTCAGCGCCGACACAGGTTCGTCCATCGCCGCCGTTAGTGGCACGACGAGTCAACATGGCCGTTTGAATCGCTCGCGGATCGGACGTGAAGATGAACATGGGGTTATCCACATCGACTCTGATGATGATGCCCCAATGACAGAAGTTGATAGTGGCGACGACACAGCCGAGGCTGCCAACATCGCGAGGAAGGCACAGGAGGAGGAGGACGCAGCGATGGCGAAGCGTCTTCAGGAGGAACTGTACTCGGCTCAAGTAGTGGAAGACAATGTGCGCGCCCCAATTGCCCGCAGGACGGAGACGTTGATTGGGCCCGACTATGGGGAGGACGACCCTCATTCTCTCATGCTTGAGCAGTTTCGTCGCAGGCAGCATCAAGCGCGCAGTAAGTCTCCGAGAATAACCAGTTTCTACCCTTGTGCGACTTTTGTTATCTCCTAGCTAACACGCTGGAGAAGTAGTTCGCAACAATAATCCTTTCGCACAATCACCTTGGGGAGACAACTATAGTGGATCGGGATCTGCATCGGGGGCTGAGAATAGCAGAGCTTCGCGCTTGGCTGAGTTGTTCCGTCCTCCATACGAGCTTATTTCCCGTCTGAGTTGGGACGAGGCTCGCGATACCGGCAAAGAGGAGAAAAAATGGCTCTTAGTTAACCTCCAGGACATGTCAGACTTCAACTGTCAGGCCTTGAATCGCGATATCTGGAAGGACAATGCGGTGAAGTCCTTGGTTCGGGAAAACTTCATCTTTCTCCAATACGAGAAGAATGATTTCGAAGCGGAGCGATACATCACCTACTACTTCCAGAACGATGCCCACCATAATCCCAACAACTACCCTCATGTGTCTATTATCGATCCCCGTACAGGCGAGCAGGTCAAGGTTTGGAGCGGCAGACCGTTCCCAACCGCGCTTGAGTTCCATTCGCAGTTGGTTGAATTTCTCGACCGGTACAGCCTGGATGTTTATAGCAAGAACCCGGTTTCAAAGATCAAGCGCTCCGAACGCACCGTGGATCTTGACCGCATGACAGAGGAGGAAATGCTAGAGATGGCTCTGAAGAACAGTCTTGAGCCGAACGGTGGATCTGCCAACCGCTCTACAGTCATTGATCCCGACGCTCTCACCAAGTCCTCCAGCGATCTCTCCAATGCCAAGGGTAAGGAGAGGGCGACATCCGAGAGCTCGTCTGAGCCTTCGACCCCTGAGTCAGAGGAGGAGCAACAGTCTCAACAAGCATCGCCTTGGGCACGTATCCCGTCAGACCGCCCTCACACGGAACCATCCGCAGATCCCAAGACGACGACCAGGATACAGGTCAGGAACCCAGCTGGGCGCATTATCCGGCGGTTCCTCCTTGATGATCCTGTGTCTCGAATCTACGAGTGGATCAAAGCTGACCAGGCAAACCTCTTCCCTGGTAAAGAGGGTGTTGTGTTCGAGCTGAAGGCCATGCCACAGGGCGTTGATCTCATCGAGAAATTGAACGAGACCATCAAGGATGCAGGGCTCGCAAATGGGACAGTGATGCTAGAGTTTGTCGAGGAGGAATAAACAAGGAAATACGTTTCCAAGGGGACAGATGACGAAACGAAATGTGCTGGTTATTGATCCAAGGCCGTTCTTCCTGATATTAGATTCGTTCTGGGAGCGGTTTTTTCTGCATGGGCTAAGTATGCTTTGCGGACTTCCTTAAAGTGGATGGAAAGGTTGTCTCTGAGGGATGTGTGTCGTAGAAGCGATGGCGGTGGTTTTACACCTCATAGACGGAACAGAATGTTGGGTTTGTTTTCGTTCCACCATGGCATGATTTATGGGCGGTGACACTCGGTATTTCAGTTCTTCACTCTGAACCTCATCGACTTCTGGAGTTTTGTTGGTGGATAAGGCACTTTGTCGATGGGCCATTGGGCACGATGTCACAGCCCTGCTCACGAAATAGGAGTTTATCTTCACTTAATTGAATTTGGCTTGGTTTTCCCAGTCATTTCTTGGACGTGACAACTATTGCCGCTGGTTACTGTGCATGACAGCATTGACCAGCCGTCATAAGAAATTCCTTTCTAGACTCAAGGAAGGTAGACGTCAAAGATGCCATAAGTAATGAGCTTATGCCGGTTTGTCTGTCCAAACATTTTACGGGTTCACCTATCGACACAGATTACCTGCAGCATTCTTCACCACAGAGAGGACGTACTGAGAAAGCACAAGGTGGCCCAGGCCAGTGAAAGTAAATCATGCCTAGGCTGGATCACAACAGCCGCAGATGCTGTCGCTCTACGCTGACGGCGAATGCGTACTGGATTTCAAGTCGCCTCTTGGGACCAAACATGATTTGCTGCTGGTGCATTTCTCCAATTCAACTGGCCGTAGATGCGCTGGAAACAGATGAGTGGCCCTCCTCATGTTTCTTTGTCCCAGCTGTCTTGTGACTCGTCGTTATACCCCCTGGCAGGTGTGGAGAAGTGGGGGGGGGGCTAGGTAGCTGCCTGCAAGCAGCTGATGCGCGATGACCCCACACGGCTTGAGTTCAGGTTCCGCTCCAGCCAGGTTCACCCCATGGCAACCGCACACCGACGCCGAGACACAGAGCACGGCAGAGGGGTTCCTGCCCGTGATGGATGGCTGCCCGCCTTTGGTGGTGCGACTCAGGTATGCTTATGTTTGTTGCAGTTGACATACCGAAATTCCTGAGGGCGAAGGACGCCGTTGAGTCCAACTTGCAGCTCTTTTGTTTGCCAACAAGCCCCATTTGCTTGTCCGCACCGCTGCATCGCCGATCTGTTTCCCCGAACTGTTCGTTCCCGGTGTCAGGCCCCAGGAGAGGCACAGATTACATACCTCACTCAAACCGCAAGACAAAAAAAGGAGAGAAAAGCTTGAGGTATGCGACCCCTATGCGCTGGGCCAGCCTTGCTCGGCAACCTTCACATCACACCCTGTTGAATTGCTTCCTTTCGCTACTTCAACATGTCCTTAGACCTTGGCTCTTATTTATCAAACTTGTTCAATAACCGAAGATTGCCATGGCAGTTTGCTGAAATCCGGCAGAGCACTTGAGATAGCCTTTCACTGGGGCTTCGATCACCGCCGCCCCCCTGTATCGTCCTCACACGTCCATCTCGAGTTACGATCCTCGACCGATCAGAGCGACCCCTCGTCTTGGAGCACCGATTTTGTTGTCACAACACCGGGGACCTTTGACTGAAGCAGCTGACGAACCATGGCCGACCGGGAGCGCCACCTGAACGATAGCGATGGGCCCATAGACCCGGAGACGATTTACACCAAAGAATACTGCATTGGTTGGTAGCGTGGGATCCATCTGGAAAAGTCCTCACTGCTGAACAATTACCAGGCGGCGGAAGCTTTGGCAAAGTCTACAAGGGGTATGTCAGTCGCCTGTGCTGCCTAGCTCTTGACTCCTCTTTTGTCTCTCGCGTTCCAAGTGCTGACTTGGTTCCAGCATCGACAAGCGCACCGGCCAGGCTGTCGCCATCAAAATCATCGACATCGAAAGCGCTGAAGATGAGGTCGAAGATATCATCCAAGAGATCGCGATTTTGTCTGAGCTGCAATCGCCATATGTTACCAAGTACTACGGCTCCTACGCCAAGGGCGCAGAGTTATGGATTGTCATGGAATTTTGCGCAGGCGGAAGCTGTGCTGATCTGATGAAGCCTGGACTTATTGGCGAAGAATACATTGCCATAATCATCCGTGAGCTACTCATGGGTTTGGATTACCTGCACTCAGACAAGAAGCTGCACAGAGATATCAAGGGTAACGAAGATTTGTGGCTCTCTTCTACGCCATACACATGATGTGACTTTGCTAACCCGAAGTAGCCGCAAATATCTTGCTGGCGGCAAACGGCCAGGTTAAGCTGGCAGACTTCGGCGTATCGGGTCAACTCTCAGCAACGATGACGAAGAAGAATACATTTGTCGGGACACCCTTCTGGATGGCGCCTGAGGTCATCAAGCAAAGTGGCTACGACCAAAAGGCGGATATCTGGTCCCTGGGTATTACGGCACTGGAGCTAGCCAACGGTGAACCGCCTTATGCCGATATCCATCCCATGAAAGTGCTTTTCTTGATCCCCAAGAACCCGCCACCGAGACTGGAAGGGAACTTTACCAAGGCCTTCAAAGATTTTATTGAACTGTGCTTACAACGAGATCCCAAGGAACGGCCGTCAGCCAAGGAGCTCCTTAAACATCCCTTTGTCCGGAAAGCCAAGAAAACAAGCTATCTTACAGAACTTATTGAGCGGTACAATCGGTGGGCTGCCACCCATAAGCAAGAAGAAGAGGAGGAGTATGAAGCCGCTGAAGACAATGAGCCCGAGAATCGTAACCCTGCAGACGAGGACATGTGGGACTTTGGCACAGTGCGCTTTGTGAATGAGAAGGGCAACGTTATCCACAGGCCAGCTATGTTGAACCACATGGGTGAATCGGCTGCCAATTCCAGGGCTTCGCGGACACTCGAGAACGATAACAACTCAGAGAGGAGACGGGATCCCAGCCCTGCGAAAGTCTCGATGGAGAGGGACACTATGAAGGTTGCCAGTATCCCCGCAACGCCCCGACAGACGTCTCCTCAGAGAAAACCTGTTCCATCCTCAGCAGTTGGACCTCCTTCACCAAGCAAAGTTTCACTTCCACCCTCCCCCCAGAAGTCACTACCTGTCCCCGAGACACCCCGTTCCTCGATTGCTTCGAGGCCAGTTGCCCCACTCCCGGAGAGCAGTTCGCCTGATTACGACCGTGTGCTTCAGGAGGAGCTACAAAAGGAAATGGGTTTGTTGAATCTTGGTGCAGCTATCGAACCGCGCAGCCCAACTTTGCATTCAGCTTCCTCAAAGCTGTCCGCATACAAAGTTCCAGATATTCCTCCGTTCCGCGGAAGTCAACAGCATCTCCTACAACAGCAACAGCAACAGCAACAGCAACAGCAACAGCAGTATCAACACACATCAAGACCATCGACACATCAGCCCTTGCATCCTCCACCTAAAAGCCTGGCTCAACCTTCAGTTTATCATCCTCAATATCCCCAATCGCAAGCCAGTCATCACCTGTCCCAAAGCCATCCTCCCCGGCCAGTCTACTCCAGCTCTCATATCCAACCCCTCATTTCCAAAGAAGTCCCCCGTCACCCCAGTGGCGGCAGTGCCAACGAAGTTCCACTTTCATTCCCCTCCCCTGCCCCTCCCAACCCTAACGGGGAGCTAGATGCCCTCAACGACGTGATCTTTCCTGCCCTCGAAGAGGCTCTCCGGCGTCGTCAAGTAAACCTGCAACAAAAATACCAGCTCCCTCCGTCTGGCGCTACCAACAGTGAGGGGCAGCATAAACATCACCTGATAACTCCAAAACAACAGCGGGCAGAGGCTGCTCATGAGAAAATTCGCAAACTGGTATATAAGCTGGCGCATATCTGCAAAGAAATCGACCAAACCGACAAAGCTGAGCCGGTTGGGATGGGGAATGATGTCGGGACCTTCCTCGAAGGATTGTTGGAAGAGATCTTGGTCAGGGTGGAGCCCCTGGATGAAGAAGATGGCAGACTTTGATCTTCTTCTTCGGCATTTGTCGGCATTCTAAGTTGTGCTACTGAATCCGGGAGCAAGGCTGCTGTTCTCTTCGATGGATACGGCTGCATATTGCGATTTTGGCTGTGGGATGTACCGTTAGACGTAATTCATCCCGTGTTACTGTCACACTTAGCAGTTGCTGAGAGATTCATGGAACACTTTCCAGTGGTATCATGACCGGTCTCGCTACCCCCTCTGTCCACGAATTGCTGTAATTGACTTGGCAAATGATAACAAAAAAGCAAACACCTGTTTCCAGGTATGATGATTCACCATGCATCTCCTAGCTTTATTTTGCAAGAGCCAGTAATACTTCGCTTGGTATAGCGGATTCGTTAACAACTGATATTGCTGCTGATGCAGAAGGCCATGGGAAACCGGGAAAATGCTAGAGTTCGCGGACTCGGGAATATAGACTAGCCATCCAATGTAGGTATTTTATACTTCCTTCTACCAGCCATATTTCCAAGCCCTACGAGGCACGATCAGTGCAGTACGAAGATGTGTATCCATAACTCCGGCTATTGTTAACTCTGATCTAAGGGAAAAGTGCCCTACGATCCGGTGTACAAGTGATTCATCCTGTCTGCAGTCCTATTTGCCGTTGGGAGTCCTTACAACGGGTCCAACAAGTTGACCGCAATATCTGCAATACTCAGCTCAAACCCCTTAGCAGTGGATTGTAGATACAACACACCAACAAAAACTTCTATCTCACAATGATCATCTGCGCCATTCCCCTTCAAAGAGTCTACAATAAGAAATGCAAAATGCTTCTTTGCTCACCGCATCTAGCACCGCGCTCCGCACAAGGTCATCAGTACCCACATTGATGCGGCCCAACCCTCGGACAAGGGACTTGAAATGCTCAAGGGTAAAGGCAAGCAGGCTGCGCTGCCATCCGTTTTTCTGGCCCTTCTCTGGATTGTTGGAACTGAGATTTTGGTGTGATGATGAGTGCAGATCGGCAAGCTTGGCCAAAGTTGTCTCGAAATTTGGTGTCAGAATGATTTCATCGGGTGAGATCTTGAGTAAGCTAACCAGTTTTTCTCTCACGCTGCCAATTTTTGGTTCGTATTCCGAGGAGATAGCAAAACGTGTCAACAATCTGAGTCCCGGTTCGACATTCTTCTCGTTATTATTGCTTTAAACAACGTTGCTTGGGATGTGGCCCGTCACCTCCCTGATTTGGGGAGCCAAGCCGAGCTGGCCATTCGCTGAGAAGCCATGTTTGATAAATAGGAAAAAAAAAAACCAAGCAGCCAGAGCTGTTGACAGTTTCGAGCAAGAAACGAAGTGTTTTTTGAATAAACAAGGATTGGAAGTAACGAGGAGCGAAATTTCGTCTCTGTAAGCGACTTTTCCGGAGAAAGATCAGGGCAACAAGCAAATCCTAACTTGGGTAATTAAAGACCCTTCAAGGCACGTCTAGCGATAAGCGACTACTGGGACAAGAAGGAAAGCTAAGTGCAGCAGTCAATTGCCTCTGTCAAGGACCTTCTCGGACATGATGTGGTCATAAGAGTCAAAATGACAGCTACTACTGGTTGAACTTGACGCCTTCTATCCAAACGAAGGCAACCTTGTTACTGTTGCTACTGACTGCGTCAAGGTCTGGCTGAAGATTATGGAGGAGTTGCTTGACGATCCATCCAACGAGACATGGATAGACACTCTGCTCGAGATGGTTCCCGTGAGGATGCGGGTGTTTGTTGAAGCCGCCGAATCCGAAACTGCAGAAGCGACGTGGTCGAAGTATGCGACGGGTTTATCATTGGCCTACCACGAAAGCCGGTCGTTTATCCAGCAGAATTGTATTGTGTCTTCCGAGACGGGATCTAGACATGCTTTGACGAAGATCGAATGGCTCTGGGAATAAAAGAGGTCGCAGAGCTTGCCCACAGGCCTAGATCCTCTGAAGGAGGAACAAGGACAAAGGTCGAGTTTTTCCTCACAGTGGCGTCTCTTCCACGTCCAAACAACCTGCTCGTCCGACAACCCTACTACCTCACTATGCCCGAAAGTCATAAAGTCATCGAAGTCCAGAAGAGTCACAACCGTTCTCTTCAGCTACTTGCGAACAACTTGAAACGGTGGTGTCGGGTAAACCATCATGGTACGACGAATGTATGTGCAAGCTTGTTCTACCGCGGGATGATGTTACCACTGCCTATATGTCGGCCGACTTACCCCGACCCAGCCACCTGCCGTTAAAGTTCAACTTCACCAGTCATGTTCTGGACTGGGTGACTTGTTTGACAGGCTGGTGTTGAGCACCGAGAATACACGGTACACCAATCAGTTTCGGTTGACGACGCCAATGATTGCTGCGCTGATCGAAGGGATTCTTGGGCATAGCCTGATCCAGCGGAGGGGAGATGGAAGCTTCGACCGAATGTTAAGTTCAAGTCACAATAGTCCAAGGGCCGCATGGAGAAGCTATGATGGCATGATCACTCTTGTATTTCGCAAAGTTCTCACACCTTCGGCTATCATAAGCAGCCTCGCCCGGCTAGCTCAATCGGTAGAGCGTGAGACTCTTAAGGATTCTCCGTTAATCTCAAGGTTGCGGGTTCGACCCCCGCGTCGGGCTCAATTCCCGACCGTGACCCGAAGAATCGGTCAATTTTTTTCTCGTCGCTGTTGGGTCTGTGGGGCCGACCGTTGAGGCCAGGTTGTGTGCCCTTGGAGGGGCCAAGGAAACCGTTTTTTGGCTTCCGGAAAGCTCATACCAGAATGCCAAGACAACAGCCTGGAGCCAGAGATCCCGCAAGAGCTATCAAGCGCAAGTCCAAATGAGGGCGCGGCTGGCCTTAGACGACTCAAGTCACGTCTGTTGCTGGATGGCAATCTGTTCACGTACCCTGCCGACGGCTTGATGCATCCGGAATGGTTTTAATCCGTTTCTAATAGCTAAAACCCTTTGGCTGTCAGGTAGACTAGAATCCCAGAATATTCCACAAGGAATCAAAGACAAAGTGTGATCCGCGTTCCTGGAGTTGTCAATTTTCCAGGGTGTTCTCTCGTTTAGTCGGCCCAGAAATGCCATGAATAACGAATCAGTTGTTAATAGATGGCTATTTTGTGAAGAGCGATATGGAAAACAGAGGATTGACTTATGGTATTAATTATTGCCAGTGCAAGAAAGGGGCCGAAGCAATGGGAAGCCCGCACCATTGTCTCGGAGCAGGGATAATTAGCGAATGTCGTCAAAGTGCACGATACTCGGAAGATACCTTCTCCGCAGCCTATTTGTCGGACTCCTGGATTATTATGGTCGTTGATCTGTGTTCGAACCTCAGGTGTGGGAGCCGATGTTGTTATCAATTGCAGATGCGTTGATGTAAACGTGCCCTCAAGCTTGCCTTGGCAGAGATAAAGGACCAATCGAGCCAACAGCATGTGAAAGAAACCGCAGCTTTCCGCACCGTCTTCTTCGCTGGGCTGCAAGGCTCTCCACGCGCAGACGTCACAGGCGCGCGGGCCAAACGACGCTAAGACTAAAGGGGTTTAGTGGAAACAAGGTTCTCATTGAAGCCCCACGCATCCGGCAAGATGGAGACCGAAAAAGAGCTCGACCAACAGGGCAGAGCATTCAGTGCCGCAATGGCCATTTGTTTTTGCGGCATTTGACCAGTATTTTGTTCTGAACATTTCTTGCGCTGCCCTTTGCATGCTCCCATCTCACCCTGACGGCCTGCTGGACCTGCGAACGCCAACATTTAAACAATCCGATTGCCTACCATGCTCTCCCGGAACTCGGCTCGCACCGCCCAGGTATGTAATTGTCGTATTGCTTTGGGCTCTTCTGCGCTCGCTGCCACAAAATGCCAGCCCAGATGCACCAAGTCCCCACCATGTGAAGTCCCTACAGATTGCTGAGACCATCATCCATAGCGCGTGCTCAGGGCCGCCGCCCAGTCCCAGCAGCGCCTGAATGTTGCGCGCGGCTTCGCTAGCATCGCCGATGCTCCCTCCCAGACCGTCCAGTCCGACATCTTCAAGCCGACCAAGTATGGTGGCAAATACACTGTCACCCTCATTCCTGGTGATGGTATCGGTGCCGAAGTTGCCGAGAGCGTTAAGACAATCTTCAAGGCCGACAATGTCCCTATTACCTGGGAGCAAATCGAGGTTTCCGGTCTCGATGAGGGCATGACCGCTGCCCGCCGAGAGGAGAAGTTCCAGGAGGCTGTCGCTTCGCTCAGGAGAAACAAGCTGGGCCTGAAGGGCATCCTGCACACGCCTATCGACCGGTCCGGCCACCAGAGCTTCAACGTGGCTATGCGCCAGGAGCTCGACATCTATGCCTCCATCTCGCTGATTAAGAACATTCCTGGTCTCAAGACACGCCATGAGAACGTCGACCTCGCCATCATTCGTGAGAATACCGAGGGCGAGTACAGCGGTCTCGAACACCAGAGCGTCCCAGGTGTCGTTGAGTCCCTCAAGATCATCACTCGCGCCAAGTCTGAGCGCATCGTCAAGTTTGCCTTCAGCTTCGCGCTTGCCAACAACCGCAAGAAGGTCACTTGTATCCACAAGGCCAACATCATGAAGCTTGCCGACGGTCTTTTCCGTGGAACCTTCCAGCGTTTGGCCAAGGACTACCCCCAGCTTGAGTGCAACGACATGATTGTCGACAACGCCTCCATGCAGTGCGTCAGCAAGCCCCAACAGTTTGATGTCATGGTCATGCCCAACCTGTATGGTGGCATTCTGTCCAACATTGCTGCTGCTCTCGTTGGCGGCCCTGGTGTTGTCCCTGGCTGCAACATGGGCCGTGACGTCGCTGTCTTTGAGCCCGGCTGCCGTCACGTCGGTCTCGACATCAAGGGCAAGGACCAGGCTAACCCCACCGCCCTGCTGCTTAGCGGCACCATGCTGCTGCGCCACCTTGGCCTTGATGACCACGCCAACCGCATTTCCAACGCGGTCTATGATGTGATTGCTCAGGGGTACGTTTAGTGGCTAACCAGGTAGCATCAGTGCTGTTATATACTGACTGTTCTTACAGCAAAGTTCGTACCCGCGATATGGGGGGCAACGCCAGTACCCACGAGTTCACTCGTGCTATTCTGGACTCCATGGAGAAGGCTCTTTAAATGGGATAGGTTTCCGTCATGTCATACTTCGGTGGGAACGGCGAAAACGTTGAAACACCACCTGCACCGCGTCCCTGACAACGTTCGCGGCATTCCACAGCTGATAGGATAAAACCCATCAGCTAGCCATTAGGCCATGGGGGTAGGAAACAGGTGAATAGCATTTGCGTCAATAGATTTGCACGGCGCATAACGGGCGTACACAACACAGAACAACCGTTGAGTCAAGGGGAGCAGCTATATCCATATAGCCATGGCAGGCTGTTCGACACTCATGTACTCTAACCAAACTACTACAGTAGTGATGTTAGGGTGGGCAGACAGGTACACATCCTCTTTGTGGCTGATGATGGTCTGTACATTTTGGGTATGAGAGTTGAAAGCAACACGCGCACATTCATTTCTCGAAAATTTTGTGGATCCAACCGTTAGGATATTCCAATGTCGCAATCCCTGTCAATCGGCCGAGACTAACAGACGAGAGTTGTTTTTTTTTGGCTCCGGTGTTTTCAAGTCGCGGCCGAATAGCGAGCGGATCGCCGGCGGAGTTATCGGATCGAAGTGGAGCGGGCTTTGCAAGGTGGGGTTTCGTGGGTTGGTCGGCCAAAACATCCCAAGCTGACACCTACTCCCAGCCCACCAGGATCGAAGCCAAGAACGGAGGTTGCCGACTCAATCTATCATCAGGTGATATGCTCTAGACTTTAGAGTAGCATACATACCTGCAAGAGAGCGGTCATCGAGGCCTCTCTTCACGATTGTGCTGAAGGGGAGATGGGCCACAGAGTGTCACCTAATTCAATCATACCAAAGCCCGAAGTGACTAATTCATCGTATATAAATTGAAGAACTTGGGTATCGATTTGTGAGGCACTAATTTAAGCAAACTGATATCTCAAGGTGACCCGAAAACGCCGTCCCAGATACAACAGAATCTTACAACAAGAAGGCTGAAGCTAGAATTTAGGCCCGCGAGACCGTCCGGTATACTTAGATGTGCGCTTGACAATTTTCCCCTTTCGCTCCATTTGTTCCTTTTTCTTAATGATCCAGGCCTTGCTCCCCTTCTTGATTTCCCCTTTGCCGCTCTTTGGCTTAGCCTTTTTGCGGTTATCGAGGACCTCGACGTTATCCATGCCCTCCACAACACCAGTGATGTCACCCCCCTTGGCCTGAACAGCAGTGCTGCCAACCGTCAACACCAAGTACACCTTAACATTCTTTGTTCCTGGATCATCCTCAAGCAGACCCGCGCCAAAGCCAGCCTTGATAGCCGCGCTGGTAATCATCTGTTTTTGCACATCGTTCTTTGGGTAGAACTGGCACACTGCCATTCCTCCTCGCTTCAGCGCCGCATATAATCCGTTAAAGAAGCGTGTCAGCCGCCCCGCAGGCGACGTTTCGCTGGTGTCGGCATTGCACAGCCATTGGATTGCGCTGATACTGATTGCGGCGTCGAACGTACCTGGGCGAAAGGGTACACCTTGGCCAATATCGGATAGCAAGAGGTCTCCTTCAACGTCGCGTTGTAGCGCAACATCCAGCATAGACGCGCTTATGTCCATTCCCACCCAGACATGGGGTCCGCCTTCTTCGGGTGGTACGGAAGAAAGGATCTCGCCTGACAGGCCGCTCCCACAGCCAACATCAAGGATTAAGCTGGGCGATTTGAGGTTGAGGAGCTCAAGGGCGCGGCGAGTCATTGCCGCTTGAATATTTTGAATACGAGAGCTGGTGGTATATTTGCGAGCCTCAGCATCGTTGTAGTGGACATCGGCCGCGCTAAATGGTTGTCAGTGTCTGTTGTGGTGAAGGCAGGGTGACGGGTGGCAGGCTTACAGGGTGTCCTCGGGGCGAGACATGGTCAAGGTCGGATCGTTGCGTTAGGCTATAAAACCACACGTATGGTGTTTGGGGAAGTTGAGATGGTCCAGAGAGAGCTGTGTACAATGCAAGGCCACTGGAAGCGCCGTTGCAAAAGTAGTGTCAGATTTTTGGCGGCCGTGGTGGGGCTCTGCAAAGATCTTGAACACTGAAGCACAGCAAACTACATATGTCCAAGGTTGAGCCGGTTATAGGCTTTTGATCTTCCAGTCAATGGATCAATAAATTAGCCCGTCAGAGCAGTTCGACATCGAAAGCGGGCGGCGATGCAACAGAGTTTCTGATGCTCGTAATGTTATCGGATTCCAAAATTGTCATGGCCAGGCGCAACTTTGTTGTGGGTGATAAAAGAGCGGCCAAGACGTATCAAGTTTTATCGATAAGATAAGAACATATCCCCCCCGGTGGTTCGGCAGCTGACACGCTACAAAACGTCATGGCACGCTCTGCCGGGCAACAGCCTCCTGAACGCCAAGACCTCCAAAGAAACTACTACATCTGATCAGCGAAGTTCCACGCCGCCATCGCCCCTCTGGATATGCTCGAACGTTAAAACGTTTACGTAGATATCCGGGTGACTGGTGTTAGGGAAAGAAAACATGTGGCTTCTACCGCTTGTTGGGTACTTCGGTACCATCCTAGGCTTCTGCTTCATGACTCTAGCCATCGGTACGCAGCACCAAGCTACCTGGAGCTCCTCTTGCTTTGCTCTTGTCGGCTGACTATGGCGATTTTCTTGCAGCGTCTGGGCTATACTACCTGTCAGAGATTGTCGAAGAGCATACCGTAATTGCAAAGCGCTTCCTCACGAAAATGATCTATTCGGTGATGGCTCTCCAGCTGCTTCTCTGCCTCGTCGACCGCTTTCCTTTCTGGCCGACTGCCCTGGGTGTCTTCTCCCACTTCATCTACCTTGGCAATATGCGGCGGTTCCCCTTTGTCAAGCTCACGGATCCTCTATTCATTGCATCATGCGGTATGGACGTCTGGTTGGGTCATTTTGGAAGTACCTGTTCCCTGGTACAAGGCGTGCTGACACTGAAACCAGCTCTCGTTCTGATCAACCACTACGTCTGGTTTAGACACTTCTCCCACCGCCAAGAACGAGCATACCAACGCATGTCCTCCTATTACGACCACCCGCACGATCTGCCTACCTTTTCTGAAATTGCTTCTTACTTTGGTCTCTGTGTCTGGCTTGTTCCGTTCTCCCTATTTGTTAGTCTCTCAGCCAGCGACAACGTCCTTCCCACAATGGGCAGTGAGCCGCCAGTGTCTACATCTTCCATAAGTGCCGGTGGAGCTATCACTGTCAATTCGCACAAGAGGCGCGGTCAAGGAATGGCCAAAGCGCTTGTCGATAGCGTTCGCAATGGGATAAGGGAGGTTGGTGCGTCGTTTGGATGGAAAAGACCAGAGGATAGGTTTTGAAATGTGTATATGACATGGTTAATATTACTGATAGACCTTCATTAGCCACATACTGGCTCCTTTTGCTTTGTTTAGTGTTGCTGCTGCACTGTTTTCATTGCTTTGAAAACATCAGATTCTGTTTTGTCATCAAGTACTGCTCGTCACTATTGCTTTGACATTTCAGAAAACTGAGATTCTTGTTAGCTGTGGCGGTGAGACATTATACACTTCTTTTGTCCTTTACTCATCCTAAAATGTGACACCGGGTGCAAAAACATACTATCACCCATACTTCTCGATGCTCACATCCCGGGAATTTTCTTCTCACAGAGTTCACAACAGTTCTGGTGTTACCCTTCTGGCATCATCATTTCTACTTGCGTTCACCGAACAGTCTTTGCCATCATCCTCAGTAAGGCTGGGGTGTCACAAACTACATCCATTTCACAAAGAGAACATAAGACTTGAGCTGACTTGACAAGCACTTATAGATGGAACTTAGACGGAAGGCAGCATGAAAACGGTGAGCCAAACTGAGCATAAGAAAATGGAACATTTCAGGTACACATCAACTCTTCGAATAGGCTGGGAATACATTGAGGTAAGAGTCCCGACTTTCTCCCCACCTTCCCCCATCACTCCTCCAGAACCAGGTCACTTTCCGTGTTGTTTCCCCACCACTGGCTCGCACTCTGGTGGCTCAAAATCACTTGTGCCACCTCATCCTCGTCCTCGATCGGTTGCCCGGCTCTCTCAGCCTCATCCCTGGCCTGACGGAGCTGCCCAAAAAGGTTTGCTGTCCGCCTCAAATCCTCAAAGGTCGGCCCATGTCGGTGGGATGTAGACCAGTCTGCCTCTATGCCTTCCCTACTTCCACCCCCATCTCCCTCCTCTTGCCGGTTATTGCTGCCCTGTTCGCTTGAGCCAGTGCCCCTGGGCCCCGTGTCCGCATCAATAACAGTAGGCATTGGAGAGGTGAGGAATGTACTTGTGAGGGTGGAAGGCTTAGCCTGCGGAAAATGTGTATCGAGACTCGGTAACAATATGGGCGGTGACAGGTTGGATTCACTAACGTGTTCTGGGCTCACAGCCAGCATCATGTTGAGGTCTACTGAGCTTAGGTGGGAGGGCTCGTCCGCAGAGTTTGAGCTCCCAATGCTGGTGGCAGTTTCGGTCTGTGATGCACTGGAGCTATCGGTCCGGCACAGGCTCGAAATGGCTGTTGACGGGGCCGAAGAGGTTGGTGATACTGATTCCTCAAAGATATTGGAGACGTCGCTAACTGGGTAAACAAGAGGGTTGGTAACTGCTGATGTTGTCCTAATCTCGTATTGTATCGCGGTAGTGGAGGTCTCCTCTGGTGTCTGAAAATCCTTGTTCATATAGTAGCTTTGGCTAGCACTGTGCATTGCGACTTCGCCTAAAACCACTGAACTAGCAGAAGATTTGATGGTAATGGAATTGAAAAGTTCTAGTGATGGGAGCCCTGATGCAACCTGAGTTTGGTGCTCATTAGACATCCGAGGTGTTGCCTTTGCATCATGTCCACAACTTTGGTAATGATGCTCGGAGACGCTACTGAGCATGTAGGAGGGTTCTTGGTTGCCATCAGACAGGATCGCTGTTGGCGTCCGGTCGGTTATTGCTGTCATTTTCCTGGGGATTAGTATCAATGTCCTGGCTGGGTGAAAACCACCTATGTTGTGTGCTCGACAGCCGTTTGTCCAATTCACAGATTGTTTGGTCCAACAAAGCGGCAAGAAGCAACTTGCTACTGATCTTCCACGACACTTTTTATACCTTCATGTACGTTGTTACCGGCCACTTGAGGCTCAGTGCCCTTCCGGCGTCCTACAACAATTTCTGTGCGGCTCAACCCACATCTGTCTTAGGCTCGCGCTGCCTATGCAAGTGTAATTCTACTTATGTGTCCCTTTATATTTGTTGTTATGACAGAGTCATGTGTGTTGTGCCAGGCCTGTTCGATGGGCTCTCGGTCTCTAACTAGCAAGGTCAGTCAGTACCATATCAATGCTAAGAAAGGAGTATGGCATGCTCCATTAGGATCCACAGTATATGCTGTGATGGCACCGTACCACTTTACAGTGAATAACACCTTCGCAATTGTTTTCTAGACATGGTCTCCGATTTGGAGACCCCGCCTTGCTAGCTGGTATGTGCTTGTGATCTGTGATACAGTATTCTCGGATGTTTTGGTCTGCCGTGGCATAAAATGTGTGGTTGTTACCACTGTTCTGTGGACCTTTCTGTTTGTACACTCTTACACTTTCATGATCATCTCCTGGTCAGGCCCCTCTTCAACTGTTTCCGAGCTACTTGCACCACAGGTGCAGAATACACTGCTCTAAAAGACTGCAAAATGGGTGTCTCGTTTCTGGCCTACCCTCATTTTAACGGATTACTGCTTGCTCCACACCTTCCTGGTATTGGCAAACTACAGCTAACGTTTGAGAAGCCCGTGAGAAGAGATAGGAGCTTAACTTTCTGAATCTGGACCATGGCAAAGCATATCCGTGTTGTGTAAAAGTGCTGAGCATTGTGGCAACAGCAATGGGTTTTGCTGGTGAATGCCTCAAGAGCCCAATCACCATCAAGTAGACTGCGTTTGACAAAGAGTAGATCTCTACTTGAGTGCTGCTCCAACTGGTGAGGCCCTCCATCAGGAACGGATTGTCAGAAAAGATCGGCCAGGGGCAATTCAAGGGATCTAATATACCTACCTCATCACGAACAGTACAACAAGAGTCCTTAGGCAGAGAGCCCGAATCTGTTTACGGAATGTTTATCTTGAACAAGGCGAGGAACCAGACCACTTGCTAGACTGTTTTCCAGAACAGTATTTTCCTAGCCTGTTTGTTCAGTTCCATATACTTCTGTACTGCAGTGATAGAAATTTCGGTTTCCCATCTGTCGCTATTGCATGAGCATCAAAGATCTTGTGCGATATGTCTTAAGGCATTGTTGTCATGGGGAGTGAGGTACCAAGAACCGGGAAAGGAGGGAACTGTTGGTCAACTACAATCAGGTAGACACATCACTTTGTCCTAGGCTCGCATATGTGATCTTACAGTTGTAACCATTCAGATATATTGTCGGCCTTCCGGCAGAGTGAATACCTTGAAAAAGTAATTCGAGTGGAATTGTATAGGATGGTGGGTCACGTCGTGACACTTCTGGAACTGAGATAGCACTCCGTCGCACCACGTATAGTACTTTGAACCTCATTTGACGAAATACTGATATCATCATATGCCCTTCAAAATGCCGTTCAACGGATACGAAGTGCTTATTGCTCAGCACTGAAGGTGTAACGTATAACAATGTTTTACTGAGAAGAACTATGTTACAGACAGGATTTCGTGAGAAAGTGTTGCAAGCATGTCATTCACCTGCAGGATCGCTTTTCTGTCTGCTGAATCGACAATGGCTCGTCCTATTAATGCAATCAATCATGATTCACATTCCATACTTTTCGTTAGACTGATAGGCCGGTCATCTGTAGAAGTTGCACACTGCACCAGAAACCAGCGTTTCAAGTGATCAGCTTGCCCATCGACTTATCTGCCTTAATAGAGGGGCATCCTGGGGTAAAGGAAGATTGGCAAAAAAATCCTGTTTTCACCCATAACAAAGATCCTGAAGGACATAACTGGGAAGCCTGGATGTGTTTGCATGTTTTTAATGGCTGAAGAGTCAGGCAATATGTAAAAGACTTCAACAAACCAACATGGCTGAAAGCGGACTGAAGGTGGGTGGATGATCAATTCACGGAACAACCAAATGACGAGCCATTGGGAAAGTTTCTGAAAACCAGGTGCTCCTCTGGCCTGATCATGTGACAGTCACGTGTCACTGCTGGGTGGAGAAAGTCACACACTCACGCTTCACCAATTGGTTGCAGGATTACACCTACTAAAGTAACACACCAGCAAAGATTTTCCTCTGCACCCCACATCCACACATTCAGGGTTTAACAAGCCTAAACAAAAAACAAGTACCAAACCCTGTTAATAGGGTAATGCCCACAGCCAGAATCGAACTGACGACCTTGACATAGTTATGCGGGCTAGAAGAAACATGTCACCCAGTGACACCCCAAATCCGCTTACTAGTGTCACGCTCTACCACTGAGCCATGCGGGCTGGTGACTTCTATTGCCTGAGAGTCTTCTAATCAAGTACTGAGGCCAGCTAAGGAGAGTTTGACGGTTACACACTTGAGGCTTAAAACACTTGAATCCGTGATCTTTCCTACACTTTCTACGGATCACTATAACCTCAAAAGCACAGACGAGTAGAAAGCTAACTGCATGCAACCTTGCCTGTTAGAGATCGCAATGCCTTATCTACCCATTGAAGCATGCTCTCCCTGACGAATCTAAGAAGCATGGAGGTATCAAAGATCATAACACTATGATTCGGAAACGAATCCAAACATGAATGTGGGTATATTGCTATCATAATAATCATAACTGTGATTCTCGTGGAGAATGTACCAACTTGCTCAGAGCTCCCTCATTAGCACACCGATCACAAATCATCGTTAACAGATATGAACCTCCCAAGGCACCCCTCGATCATATGAGCTTGAGAAGGTGGTTAAGTAGATCCAATGAAAGGTTGGAAAGCAAGACCAAGGGATGCAAGTGGTGATTGAGCACCCTTTCTTAAAATAAAATCATCATCACAAGTAGCCATAGCCTCTTTGGCCAGTCAGCCTAAGGGGTTGACCAACTCTAAAGAGAGCCCCCACGAATGACCCTAATATTAGCCATTTTGTGCTTTTCAGCCCCTGCTACGCTCCCTCGAGGATTGTGACCTCGATTGTCTGATGTTATTGCCCTTTTCGAAGGGTCACGGCTTCGATCACGGGGAGAAAACCGAGGGGCCCACTTAGACAGCAAAATTTGAGTCTCTTCTTTGAGTATTCCCCAACTGGTTGCGATGAAGATGACGGCATTCCACACACCTTGAAGAGGAAGAACGATAGCACTAGCGAGATTGAGAGAGAAACTGACGCTTTCGGGGTAGATAAAGGAGTAAACTCGGTTGATGCTGCTGGGGGTCCAAGTCACCAAGATGGAGATGGCGAAAACGAAGGACGTTCGCAGGTATGCAAGCTTGACTGGGTCAAGTTTGTGCAGCTTGTACTTTATTTTCTCCCATAGCTCACGGAGATAGCTGTGTTTCGCCTCCTCTTCCTTTACGTGCCCTGTTGTGATGGTGGCAATGGTTGTATATGGCCTGGGCTGAGCCATTTGTGTGTGTGTGATTAGTTCGATACCATCTTCCGGTGGAGAACCCCACGAATGGATAGGGGCTGTACGTGTGTCGAGCTTGTGAATGACTGGATCGACAGAGGCTGCTGGCGTAGCAGGAGGAGTCTGACTGCAAGAAGACTCAGCAGTAATGCGGACTTCGGTTGTTACAATCCCATAATTTGCTCCATATGATCCCTAGATAAATGTCAGAATCACGAAGTTCCGTATTATATGAAAGGATACTATTGGTCAAGACTGGATCAATGGAACGGAAGATGTCTCAGTCCCGAGAGAAGAACAACAGACCTTTTCAGGTAGTGGATGGAATTCGACATCTAGCTCATCTTGAGCTTCCTTTACTTGATTACTCAAGGTGAGGTTTCGCAGCTGGTTTCGCTGGCGAAAAACGTGGTAGCCAACTGCAATATAGATAACAGCAGATAGAACAATGCAGGTCCATATGGGAACATAGTATGTGTATATCCTCAGGGGGCTGTGTTCGTCATCAATCCAGCACCACATCTAGGATCGGTTGTCAGCCTAAGTTGTCTGTTGATGTAGATTGGAAATGATGAGTGGCGACTTACTGTAGCATCCCCATAAATCTTAGACCCATTAGGGGAATAAAGAAGACAGATTGTGGCTGGAATTGCAGGAACACCGAAGCAGATAATGCAGTAAAACCACATGTGTCTATGACTGGGATGGTAGGCCATGAAGAAGATCATGTAGACATTGACTGCCATGGCGAATGACCACCAAGGGTCTGATTGCATAAACCTGAAAAGATGAAGTTAGAATCATTCCTTCAGCGAATTTGAAAGGGGTAGAAAGTAGAATGCTTACATTTCCAAGAGGAATGCCTGAGTCTGACAGAGTGCGGACGATGATCCATCCGTAAGACCTGCGGATCCGATTAAACAGGCAATGCTTGCCCCAAAGTTGGCAATCGAAGCAAAAAGAATGAAGGTATTTGGGACCGTTCGAGCCCTCTTGAAGATTGCGTAAGCGAAGATGATGAATGCAATACCGACAAGACTAAACGATGCACCGATCCGCTCCATTGCTTGAATAGTGAGACGCTCCTTGTCTGTAAGATTCATCTTCGCGATGCTTTCAGAGCGATCGTATATCAGGACCCAAGATGCTGGCTCCATGTTGCAAAACAGGCTGCAGAAAACCCAAGGCCATGAATGCAGATCCGGCGACGCAAGAAAAGCTGAAGTAACTGTTTTCGCACGTGAAGTTGAAGTGTATGGGTTTGCTCTCCTGCTCGCAGCAGTGTTTTATGTGCCGGGGCAGCCACACGGGTGTGAGTTGACTTCGTTTCGAGCTTTATGCCAGTCGGTCGTTAATTGCAGACGATGAGGGTCAGTTTGTCCGAACTGTGGCGGTCGCAGCTTTCGGCTTGAGGAAGTACAAAGAATCAAGGGAGTCAGTTTACCCCCCAGCACGGCCCCGCAAACCACTTCTGTAGCCTTCTTTCGAGACGCGCTACGACCAGCTGTAGCGAATAGCTCTTGATGAGAAGGTGGTGGCATTAATGTTTATCACCAAAGTGTTGACAAGCAAGGATCTCGACACCGAAATAGGCTGGAAGTGGGCACCCTTAAGGTACATGGAGCAGTTGAAGCGGGATGTACGTTAACCCAAGGTAATTGCTGAGTAACCTCTGGTTAGTTAGTTATGTGATACTCGTTTAAAGGAGCAGGTTAGGTTGGCAGTAGTGATAAAGCGTATGGCCAAAACTTCAAATGAGAACCTGAGCTGTAGGTGAACGTGAAAAGATATGAAGGCTCGAGAACTTGACACTGTGAGCCAGGACAACGTACCCCTGATGGAGATAGAGGGCTGCTAGAATACTGGTGATGATAAAAACATTTGCACCTAGCAAGTTGAAGAGTGCTGTGATAGTAGATGCAAATGCAATATGTGCTATCCGGTCACTGGTGTCACCTCCTTGAGGGTAATAGGAGGAGAAAATATTTAGTTGGCTGGGAAGTTTCGAACGTTACTGGCGCAAAGGGTGCTGGATTTGATTGTACATAAGATGAAGAGGTGGTGTACTCGCAGATCCTGATGACAGTTGTAGCAGCCTCTGAGCCGTGACTTTTGCCCCTTGTTAGGTGTAAGGCAACACCAATCTTTGAGCAGGCCAGACAAGGGAGTTTGTGAGATTTGTGTCTGCGCTGTTCAAATCGAAGCGGCAGCTTGCTTGCCCCTGGCTACCTTTTGCACCGCCAGCGGATGAACGCCATTTGGGGGTATGTGGTACTTGATGAGACCGTTTGTCATGTTGATTGGACGCCAATATGGTCACAACAGACTGTCTGTCGCGGATGTGCAGCTTAACATCAGACTGTGTCCGGAAAGCGGGACATGATCTAGGGCTAGACCATGTCGAAGGGGGATGCTTTAGCAGCTGACTGTGTCGTTGTATCGATATTCTGCAACTATCCCAAGCCCGCAACTTGGTTCTGAAGGTATAGAACTTCTTGAAGCCCAACTCACTTTCGCAGTTCAGTCTGCATTTCTGTAAGATACATGCATGTGATCTTTCTGCTACTGGTTATAGCACAGTCATCATTGATTATGGAGAAAAAAGTAGACTATTTGTGTACCCGTTTGCCTTGTGCCTGGCTCGGCGAGAGAGTTCCAAGCACTGCTAGCCACGAGCGAAGGATGCATCAGGACTTGCTGAAAACAAACAAGTCTTTCAGGTCTCTGCTAGCCAACCACGACCATCATGTGGATTGCTTACACTATGTAGGGTCTGCTTTCTAGCTGTGTGGCGACTCCCGCAAATAAAGCAGAAATCGGATCCAACACGATTTTCGGGCCGCATGCGCCACAGAAAGGTCTCGGCCTCAGTAGGCAGGCGCTGTCACTGAGCATGAAGACAACAAATCCTCAACTGTACACTAAATCTACCCCCAGATTTTGTCGCTGCCAACATCGCCGTGCAAACCCCGGCTCCATGACATGCAGCTGTCCATGTATTTTTTGCGCTTACGGCAAGCGTACGCTGGTGCATGTGTTACCATTCCGACACCGGTGCCCGAATACTTTGCATCATGTTTAGCCGAATAATTCGAGTAGAAGGCGGTTGACGGAGCTCCTATCAAAAGGTCTATAACACCCTAGTTGATAAAACCCCGAACGAAGACAGCAATTGCGTTCCTTGACAAGAAACTCGATACATGAAAGAAAGGCTTAAATTGTAGGCTAGCCCTATCTGAGCTTAACGGCTGCTTGCGCATTGATCTGCAAAGATATCCACATCAGTTTCTTTTCATTGGCCATATATGCTTGAGGTGTAACAAGGAAGTCAAGATCCCCCTCTCTGGCTCTTTGGTATTATTGGACTGGTTGTACCTTCCACGGGATGACACACATTTTAGTGCGACTTGCAACTCCATATCTTTTAGTTCTCTTGGACTAATACTTGCTTGTATAACTTCTAGGACGTCATGTCAAGACGGAATCGCCTCCGAGCATTTGCACATTATCATAATGCAGACGGTGCAGTTAACCGCCCATGAGCAAGGGTAGAGCCCAGGGATCAGGGATGAGAAAGAGAAGAGAGAGAGAGAAGAGGGGAGGGGAGGGGGAGTACATTTTTCGACAAAGTCCCACCTAATCCAGGGATGTGTGATTTCGAAAGTGTGATCGAAGCTTGCCTTGCTAATATCTTACTCCCTCGACACGCAGTATGTGTGACGTTTCTCAAAATAGCCGGCCGATTTTGAAGCATATACCTCAGTTGTCACTCAAGAGATTCTAAAGCCTAAATATCATTGACACGCGAAGATATTCGCCCACTTCTCTAACTAATCAGTGACCGCAGGACATTGACTCTGTTTACTTTCGTGCACTGCTCTTGTACATATAGCTTTAACCTTGTTGGTTCGTTAAAGTGGTACTTGATGCAAGCCACAGCAAGGTTTTGGTTGCTGATTCAGACTGCTAGCAGCCGAAGGTCGGCGACTGTTGAGAAGGCTCGAAGATCGCAGATGCAGCTGCCGGATCTCTTCTCTGACAGCGCGAAATTCCTCCCAATCAAGTTTGCCTCTAAAAATGTCCGGGATACTCACAATCAATGATGATGGGCTCGAAATGTGAGAGCTTCAAGCTACCTGCCAAAAAGGGGATGTGACTTGGAAAATGGTACCACGCTAACAAACGAACAAGGGTAAAACTGCTTAGAGACTTGTGTTACCAGCCATACTTGAACGGTAGAGGAGAGTTTTGTTCAGGTCTTCATCAGATACTTCAGTAGGAGAGCACGAACATTGGGATCCTGTGTGCCAAGCCCCTGGGACTGTGTTGAATATCGTGGAGTGGTGTGAGCCATACAACCTACAGTTTAACATGCAAGTTTTTTTTCTGTTTCTGAGGGAGGTTTCATCCTGCTAAAGCACCACTGCAATATCCTGGTTGCTTGTTTCCGAGACCTTCGCTGTCAGTTGCACTCATTACGTCCCTCCCACCATACCCAACACCAGCACCCCGAAGATGTAAAGTGGGGGTACTATAATTCCAGTTGAATATGTACTACTTATGTCTCTGACAAGCGCAGTTTTGCGAGCATGTGATATGATTGAAAGCAAGAAGTTTTTAAGCAGTCATTGAGACTAGTCGATCGTCCACTGCAGCTTCAGTACTTAGAGGACTACCAACTCCTCTCACCTGATGAATTTCGCATCAAGAGTGTAGTCCTTCTTAGGGCCCTTGACAACATGCATCCATTTCCAGTGGACCAGGTTGACAGCCTTGAAGTTAAACAGATAGTAACTTTTGTAAAAGTCACAGCCGCACAAATGGCTTCCTCTACCTGCCCAGCCAGGAGAGCCTCGACTGTCTTGAGCAATAGTGAATTCGATCTCATGGAAGAGATTCTCAACAGTTAGTCGCTCACGATCGTTTGCTCGTATATGCCAGATGGAAAGCTTATCCGTCTGTTCATTATAGCGCCACACATAACGGCGATTCGCTGGAAACTCCAAGCCATTCTCAGCCTTGAATACCCCTTCTTCAACATAGAGGTATTCCAAACTTGGATAGCCATCTTGGATAAGAGCGTCAAATTCAACCTCGTGACCTTCACGAGTCCCTTGACGCAATAGAAATTTGGCGGTCCCAGTAAAGTAACCGGCAGGGTAGTTAGGACTTCGGCTGCGGATATCACGCTCCACTTTCCATTCTCCGAGGAGAGAGCGGAAAACAGCGCGGGCCACGAATTTTGCAGATGATATGCCAGCCAGAACAACTGTTCGCGTTTGTCGGAGTGACTCTGACACCTCTGCCTGCTGTACCTCGCTCAGTGATTTAGAAGGGTATCTTGCTGGTGTTAGAATATCCATGTCATCGTGATCTGATGACAGGCTTGAGATCCTGTGCATCGGCTGACGGTTGATCCCGAGCGCTGAGGCGAATTGCTCCATTAACCAAACATAATCGCCCATTGGAAATTGCGAGGACCGAGAATCAGATCGAAGGCGTATAGTTCGATCAAGCGACGTATCGTTGTTTAAGGCGTCTTTAAGTGATTGGGGTAGTCGGGGCGACGACGGACCACCCGAGGCCCAGAGACTGGAAAGAAACCGTGCCTGCATCTCCATAATCCCCCAATAGGGACCCCTGTAGAAGCCAACGAAGCCGAGATTTGGTATTTCAGGGTGATAGGTACCGTGGAATCCGAGTGCAACAGTGTTGTACAAGTCAGAGGGTCGAACTGACAGAACCTCCAGGACTAGGGGAGCTAGGAAAGAAAGCGAAGGCCAGGCCTCGAATCCTGTGGCAAACACAACGGCTGCAATGTCATCAATGTGCTCACCAGAAGGAGAAATGATTGCTTGAGAGCCAGAAAGTGCCTCCAATTTTCCAGAACAGACCGTGATGAGACCGGAACGGACCAGGTCCAGGTAGTAGTCACTGATCGCAATCAATGGAGGATTGGTTGTGTCTGAAGCTGTAATAGTGAGTTTTGGACAAAATTCCGACTGGTCAGTACCAAGTGAAGTTTGATACTTCCTATGGAAGTCTCTTGCCAAGTCCTCGGAGATGTGGCCCTGAGTATTTGTCAGGGGCTGTGGTCTCCTGGAAAGATTAAAGGACACCAGGTCAAGAGGAAGGAACCGAGGTGCATGCTCATCTGGCTGCGAAACATTAGCATCCGTAACCAACATAAAGCTTCACCAGCATTTCCACCTCACCTTCGGAGAAATATAAGACGGAAGGATCCAGAGAGGCTTCTGGATAAGGTGGCAAACTGCATATCCTCTGGGGTTGTTGACCGCAGCCTGGCTTGTGTTCGCAGATGGAGAATGCATGGCAGATGAAAGCTGGATAGCAATCGTGCTCGCAATCTCAACCCCGGACATTTGACCACCAACGACGAGGATCTTACCTCCCAGAGGGCTCTTTTTGTCGAAGAGTCTCTGGAGATCGCTGAACTGACTGCTATGAATCATTGGGACGTTGGTGTCAGGCTTCTCGTGACGGAATTCTGGTATAGCTGGCTTGCTGAAGTAGCCAGAAGCCACAATTAGAAAGTCGAAGGTCTCTTCTTTGACCTCTCCCTCGGAGGATCGAGCTTGGATCCGCCAACCCGACAGCTGGGAGGACCCATTGTGATCCAAAGCTCCAATAGTTACCGGTTGTGCGCTCTCGACTTTGAAGCCAAGATGAAGATTGACATTGGTGCAATATCTGTTGAAATAACGGCGGAGATACTGACCAATATGCCATGCGCGAGGTATTTCAGGGCTGTCAGCTGGCCAAGCAAGATCACTGAATTGAACTGTGTGCTTGCTTTGGTTCGCAGCCATTAGCGGATGCACCAGGCCATCAGTGTCATTTCTGTCTGATGGCCAAATACCACCAATGCGATTTTTGGCTTCGAAAATGGTAACCTCGAAGGTTCCCCTGGGTACATCGTGTAGAAGTGATTTCGCAGCCACGAGACCCGAGGGTCCGGCGCCTATAATTATCACGAGTCAGCTCATAATGAGCAATACAACAAGCAGTCAGCTATCCAGCCGTCTAGTATGGTGGAGAAGAGTCGACACTCAGAGGCTTGACAACAAGAATAACTCACCGACGATACAGACTTTCTTAGCAAGCGGGAATGTCATGTTGGCGACAATACTTGAGATGACGTGTAGCATGGACTTTGGCCATGCCTTTCGGAACCAGAGACCCGTTGGGCTGAGAACAGGGTTTCCCAACCATACAGTGTACATACTACTACTTGCGCATCTCAGGTTGTCATTGGTGATCTTGACCCACTCAGCTTACCCAAGCGTTTGACAGGGGGCATATCGGGCTTGGCGTCCGAAGTGCAGAGTGTGGATTGCGGATGATCTGAGGGGTCAACGAAGGCAGGAACTTACACTAACACAAAGCTTACCTGGGAGCAATGTACCCAAGGTGGGTAATACCTACCTGAGGTATTTGCTTGATTTATTGCCTATAGATGACGACAAACCAAACCCGATGTTCAGATCTAAGGATACAAAGGACAAAGTTCCCCTCTCCTCTGCTGTCCAAGTATGAGCCGGATGTCTAAGGGATCCACAAATGACGGAGTTATACCAATCTTGTTGGTCAGCTGTTGCTCAGCTGCGGGGACGGGACTACTGTGATCGACGATCCGCGATCTGAGCGATTTCTTGGCTCGCGGACGCCAAACCCGGATAGGCTTAAGTAGGGCGGATGATCGACTCTGTGCAGAAGAGCTCCAGAAGCAATCCCCTCCAGCTTGACCCTAAGTGAACCAACAGGGTCTCTGTCTCTTGTCGCTGTTTCAAGCTGTTCCGGAACGAGGACGTTGGTATCAGCTGCACTCATACTTAATTTCTGGGAGACAACCTGTGAGGCCTGAACCTTGCATCCAATCCAAACTGCAGACCTTTTAATCCATGTGTTCGGCTAACCGCATCAAGTCCAGGAAAGGCATCAGTTCCCCTCACGTCCATGTGAATAACTCATACCTGCTGCATGTTGGCTGCCATGGATTCTTCGCACCGTCGGGTTTCCCTGCATTGGGCATAGTCATCGACAGATTTGTGAAACCAGCAGAGCGGCCGGTCGAGTCTGTAGTCTCTACTTATTCCGCCGAGATCTATCTCGAGAAGGATTCCAGTGGATTTGCTTGTTGAGGTCAAGATCTATGGTGTGTGGAAAACGTTCTGCCACACCTTATCCTCCACATATGCCCGCATGCCCCGATGGTTACTTTTCCGTCTGTGGAACCAAAATAGTTCGACAGCCCCAGATGTCTAAGATTGTCCTTCTTGTTTTTCTCTTTTTAACCACAACTTCAGGAACTTCTGTGGTCAGAGCGCCTGGTCTACGCTCGAAAACTGTCACACATTGGCCATGACCCAAGTCTAGGGGTTGTCACTGGGAGACTCGACAATAGTGACCTGAACATTTGTTCCTCAATGTTTGCAAGAGACTTGAGACAATGCTGCGGCTGAGCATAGCACAACTAAAGCCTAGGGGCAACCATCCGTGGTCTCTGTGCTTGCCCCTGATCCAGGAACTTTGAAGATCCTCTAATCTAGCTAGAAGTTGGAAGGGTACAATGTGCCTGGATTGCCACACCAGCCCTGAAGAACCCTAGGAGTCCCAAATCCTGCCGAATGCTACACACACTTGACATGTGGTGGAGAAAGGGCTGCCTCTCCTATCCTTGGGCCTCGAGGTGTCATTCTTTCGTGGCTCTTAATATTTGAAGCAACTATCCACTGTCTATCATTTCCGGATGCCCCATAGCGTGCACGATGTTTGCATGATCCCTGCCTCAGTGGCGTCCCCAGGAGAGACAACATGAGCTGCACTAGAAGGTGATACAGAGTGCTCATGCTATGTGTGCTGCAGCGTCATACTTAATACCCTGCCCCAGCAAGGTTAGCTTACTGCGCATCTATTCCCCCGCCCTGCGATTGCTTGTTCACCTTCCACAACGACAACGTTCGCGTCGGGACAGTCTACTGAGCTGCCTTAATGTCAACGCCACCATCTCCTTACATGTCGGGTGACGATCACTTCCACAATAGCACTTTTCCCTTGTGGCTCATCTCCTAGTTTCTTCATCCATCGGAGCTTCCAACATCACTGCGGACGTGCAGTTTGCAGACTGATTCCGACAGTAGACCTTACTGTGCTTCCAGAGTACATCCCAGGTTCACGCAGGGACCTTTTGGGGCTACGATCGCACTTCTTCGTCAAGCTGTCTTTGGTCCACAGTCCACTGAGGGCCTAAGGGTCCAGGGCTCGGTCCCTGCATTGTGCATAGAACAGGAAGGAAACATCAGTCCAAGGGCCGCTAAGCGGACAAGTGGACATTCCTGCTTTCATTCGGTCCAATCTTTGTGCCTCGGGCCTTGGACAGCAGCGAGGAAGCGGGTTACTCCTTCCAACTCACCACACTCGAGTGCTTGAAGTTTAGAGGGTGAACAACCAAGAAAGCACAATGGGTAGGTAACTGCCTCGCGTCTGGTCGCGTCTGACCGATAGACTGCAAATCCGAACTTTCATAACCAAGATATGCCCTGGATTTCGAAGGCTTATGCATTCCCTGCAGCTTTCATTTCAACTGCTCTTCGCTAGCATAGAAAATACCAAAAAACCAGCAAAAAACCCTTGCCTTCATCATCCGATTATTTTCTTTGATGGTGCTTATAACAGCTGCACAAACTCTGGTTGAACTCAAGCTGACTTCCACCTCCCCGCACAACAACAGCCCCGTTGACCTCCCCAGCCACAAGCTTGGACTTTGAGCTTGAAAACATGAGTACAGATAGCCAGAAGAAGTCAATCGATGGCATTCAGAGTCATGAAGGGAGTATTGTGGACCTTCCTCCGGACCCCGATGCTCACCTTTCACCGGAAGAAAAGGTCGAAATGGTATGTGTCATTCCTGCTTTGCGAGCATTTGTAAAAGAATCCGACACTGTTCATGGTTGACGTTTGTTGACACATTTAGGATCGCCGCTTAGTGAGAAAACTCGATTGGATCCTAATTCCATGGGTAAGAACCCACAAAACCCGGGTTGAAGTCCCTTCCCTTAAGGGTCGCCACAACTCGATGCGCTAACATATAACTCCAGCTCTGTGTTCTCTACCTTATAGCCTTTCTCGACCGCAGCAGCATTGGAAATGCCAAGATCGCCGGCCTCAGCGATGACATTGGAATGTCAACTGCTGACTACAACGCCACTTTGACGATCTTTTTTGTCTCTTATTCCGTTTTTGAGCCCTTGACAAACGTCATGCTCAAAAGAATGAGGCCCTCAGTTTTTATCCCTATAATCATGTACGAGCGAAACTTCAGACAACCAATAATTTGGCTTAAAAAGGCTGACAATGTCTCTAGGATTGCGTGGGGTGCTTCCATGACTGGGATGGGTTTTGTTCACAACTGGTCAGGCCTGATGGCGGCCCGCTGGTTCTTAGGTGTCACTGAGGCTGGGCTCTTTCCGGGAGTCAACTATTACCTATCCTGTTGGTACAAGCGTTCCGAGCTTGGGGTGAGAGCGGCTGTCTTTTTTTCGGCTGCAGCGCTCTCAGGGTCTTTCGGTGGTCTTCTGGCAGCCGCCATCGAAAAAATGGATGGACTCGGCGACATCGCTGGGTGGGGATGGATCTTCATTCTGGAAGGTCTTCTCACTATCGTTCTCGGAGTAGCCTCTTTCTGGCTAGTGCACGACTTCCCAGACAAGGCAAAGTTCCTATCCGACGACGACCGTGCCCGAGTCATCCGCCGACTCAAGCTCGATCAGCAGTCCTCGGCTGATCACGAGTCATTTCAGATGAGCTACTTCTGGGCCGCTATTCGCGATTGGAAGATGTGGCTGGGTATGCTTATATACATGGGATGTGATATGCCCCTGTACGCCTTCTCTTTGTTCCTCCCAAGCATTATCGCCAATCTGGGCTGGAACACTAGTGTGATCCGGTCCCAGCTTATGTCGGTCCCCCCTTATGCTGTGGCGACAGTATTTACTGTCGCCATTGGTCTACTTGCGGATCGAACCAGAGCCAGAGGACTGTGCAATATTTGCATATCACTTTTCGGCGTGGCTGGATTTGCAATGTTGCTTGCGTCCGAGGATCCTGCGGTTCAGTATGCAGGTACCTTTCTTGCTGCCCTAGGAATTTATCCATGTATCGCCAACACAATCAGCTGGGTGGCCAATAATGTCGAAGGCGTATACAAGCGCGGCGTGGTGTTGGGCTTCGTCATTGGCTGGGGAAATCTCAACGGTGTGGTCAGCAGCAACATCTACTTCAACAAGCCACGTTACCTCGAAGGTCATGGCGTCGTCATGGCTTATTTGTTCTTCTTTCTCTTTGGAGGCTCTGTTCTCATGTCGATGTTATTGCGGCGAGAGAATGCAAAGAGACGCAGGGGAGAACGCAACCACTGGATTGTGGGTTTGACTGACAAAGAAATTGCAAGGCTGGGAGATATGCGACCGGATTTCTTGTACACGGTTTGATCTCACCAATTCCCTGATAGTTTTTGCTGTCTTCTACCGCGAAGTTAGGGTCATGAACCCACCCTCATTCAAGGCCACTAGTCAGAACACACATGACAAAGACTGTCAGACATTTGTCATTGATGGCTCCCCTTTCTGGCTTCTATGGTATCTGGACCTGTGATTCATAGGTTTCGTTTGCTCGGGGAAAGGACGGTTGTTTGTGATTATTTCACGGGATACAGAGTCGACTTTTGTGTGTTCTGAGCGTGAATATATAGATGTAATGTTTCTGCTAGTCTTTGTTTGTCAACGACCAGTGTTGTTAGAAACTGCCCATTTACATGGTTTCAGTCGATTTTAGTCATGATATGTATGAAGGATCGCTATCTTTCCCAGTGTTAGACCCTTGGCTTCACTCCCTGTTCTTGTCCTTGTTATCACTCTGGGTTCCGCTCGGCCATCTGACGGTACCATCCCATTTCTCCAATCAGGCGGCCACGGGACCGAGGGAATGGATACTGCACCGTCATTGTAGCATTGATGTGTCAAAGATCTGTAAGTATCATGCAGTATCCTGTTGGATTATGCCGAAGTCCGTGTCAACCGTAGATACTGCCGATACCGCTGCATGTCAACGGCTTAGTCTCAGATTTTCCAACTTGTCTAATTGATGCTGCTGTGTTTACACTGCAGTGAGTCGGCTCGGGTCGGAAGGAAAGTCGGGTGATGCGGGCTGTTGGTTTCTAGCCGTTGCTTCAGCCGAACGGCCGAACGGGCATGTCCTGCTTCCTCCCTGGAGCACCGCGTGTACATGGTCCACTCAATGTCATGAACAGTACTACGGATTTTATCTTGTGAATTATTGTCGTTAAGTCAGAAAAATGACGATGTTCTCGCAGTTGGGTTCGAGAGCGGTTCACAAAACCTCTCTAGCTAATTCTCCAGAGAACGAATGGGACTTCACTGGTTGCATCATGGTCAAACACAAAGGTGACATGCCTCGGGGAACTTTTAAGGTAACCATGTACTTTTACGATACATGTCGTTGGATCTTCTTTTGGTTCCTCTGTCATGTGGCCTTCTGGTCAGCGTTACTCCCATGATGATCGATCCCACTGATGGCATAGCATCAACGCTGCACCTCAAGGCTAGATAGAAAAACAAGGTGTAAATAAGTCGAAACTAGTTTTATATCCAACTAAGGAACTTTTCAATATTGTTCACTGGAATATATCTCGCTTGTTGCAGTTGTCTCATTCACCCAGGTCACTAGAGCTTGACTCTCTGACACCTCCCAAGGCTAAGAGAGAGATGAATGCCTAACAGACAATGTATGATCTTTTACCTGTACGCTGGACTGAAAAAAAAGCCAATAACCAAGACTTAAAGAGTCTTGCCTGTGGAGTATAGTGACCAGAACAGAACTTGGTGGTAGAATCTGGATACCAAGGTGGCTTCGTGCGAAAGTATACACGTGTGGCTATGCTATGCTGATCTAAAGAGAGGATCATGCCCTACAACTTGCACTGTGTTTTGCCATTTGGATCATGCTCGTATAACAACACAGCGTTCTGGCGTCCCGCCGCAAACTGTGTTACATTCTGATTATGGTCATGGATAACTCCCCAAAGATCAGCTGCTGCCGATATTCATGAAAGTTCAGAGTTTCATTACTGTCGTAAGGTTCAGAACAGAAGCCTTGCATAAAGCTTCGACGTGGTCCGGGCCGCCACAAGTCCCATGTTCGGCGTTAAGGCCGCTTTTTGACATACTTTAGAAAACACAGAATTCAGGGCATTTCCATGCCAGCTCATTACCGGCGAGACGTTACACAACATTAGTGTGAGATGACAAAACAAGGGGTCTGCGGACCCTTATTAGGCACCCAGCATTGCCTGGACATCCAAGTCAGCATTTGCAAAGCCTTGATCGAGAAACGGCCTTTTATCGACTCAAGAACCTTCTGCAATATACTGTCATTCGTGGATTGGATATTTGGGTGTATTGTTGTTTGTTCTAGTTTCTTAGGAGGCTGAGAGGTCCAAGATGATGAACCTTAGGATGCTCAACAGACGTGGCCTCCGTCGGTTCATTAAAGTTAAATAGAGTTAAGATATGCGTATCCCTGTGCGTACGTATAATCTTCACTGGTAATAAATGGAGACAGACATTAGGATAAAGCATTACTTCTAAAAAAAAGGAAATCCATAAATTCAATCGGCGTAGTCCGCTATGTTTAGAGAATAGGTATTCTTCACTGGTTCCTCGGTAAGATGAGCCTTCATATCTTTAGTAGCCAGCCAATCCCAGAGCTGGAAGACATTACGAACTGGAATTTTTGGATATGCAAGCTCTATCATAATGAGGCTCTTCAATTGTCACTGGTGGGAGTTATAAAAAGGGGCAATCTGGAGACATGTTTGGGTCAAGGGAAAACTTAAGCACGCCCCGCCGGTACATCCAAGTGCAAGGCTGTCAATCGAATTCCAAACCTTCGAAGACTATTATTCTCTGTGAATTCATGGTTACTTCCACAGCCTAAGCCATAAACACCCCCGACAGCAGGGCTACGGCCAGAGGATTAGTCCTAAATCTTTCGCATCCTTCAGCTCACAGTCGCTTCGTTTGTTTCTCCTGTTTTAAGACCACTAACTCCGGGAGCTGAGGCCGCACATCGAAACCACACTTGACTAAGTACCTACTCAACGGTAGGTTTATATCGTAAACTCCCGAGCATAAAGCGGACTTGTCTGTTTGGAGAATCTGCGAAATAACGACTCTCAAATTGCCCACGGCTGTACTACATGTGCTCATCTGTGATATTGAGCCATAGACACGCCCCGTCATTCACTGAACAACATCAGTACTTTAATTACGAAGGGCGACTCATCGCCAAAAACGACAGAATCACCCAGCAATATGACCTGGACCACAGCTGACGACAGCAATGGGCAATATTTTTGTGCCTGTAACATTTAGTAAGATCCTTTGACCTGATTTATGGGACTCTGACTATCAGCAGAATGTTTTTAACCGTCAGAGATGTAAACTGACATCTCAACAGTTACTGTGGTAGCGGTGTTGATTACCCTGGCGATGTTTGCGATACGTGCATCAAGCATTGACTGCGGAGTTGAGGGAGCAAAGACTCAGCGTCCGCAGTGAGGAAACTTTCACCGGATCTAGCGCAGGGAATGGTCTTTTCTGAACAGTGGGAATATGGCCTGAAGGCTACAGCGACGCTTAGGGAAGAAGAAACTTGGAATGAGCCCCCCAGTATGATCAAGAGCTGATGTCAAGATGGGCATGCAGTAGATATAACAAGGCGGTGCCAGCCCGATTGGCAGTGGGCAGGTACGGAGGCTTGCGTTCAGCGTTTGGGTACCGTACCCGGTACTGTGTTAATGGCGACATGTGTGGGGGAGTGCGAACTGCGAAAATTCCAATCCTGGTGTTTAGTGATCGCAGGTCCTGGATTGTCGGTGAGATAGTTCATGAAGTAGAGATAAGTTATTTAGCGAAGTTAACGCCCCACGCTATATAACTTTACAATCTGTACTTGGAGAGCGATGGCTGGAAGCAGCAATCTCCACTTATGTGAAAGCATTCGTGGGGAGCCGGAGCTGTAAGTTGCTGCAGCGACTTGGCGTTTGCTGTCAAGGATCTGTTTTATCATTCCTTAACTGTCTTATCTTACCACCGGTCAGCTCCATGTCACTGGCAAGATGTAGGACTTGAAGTTACAGGCTGCAGCGGTCCACCACCAGGGATGAAGGGCATGTGCAGGAAATATCTTTGAAATTTTGTGTATATTTGGATTGAAGACGAACACAGATACTAAAAATTTCCAAGATGGCACAGAATTGTCAAAAAATACGGTGGCTAGGTCATTGCTCTGGCAGCATGCCAGACTGATATCAGGATGCTGGGCCTACCAAGCACAGGCGGATAAGGCTGTGGCTTATCCTTGGTAGCCATGTGCCACAGGTGGCGTTCTCCGCTCAGACGACGTCACTGGGGAAGCTGGCTCCACCAGACAAACGAGCAGCCACTCGTTTCCAAGCTTCCCGGGGAGTGTCCAACAACCGACATGCAGGTTACCGGATACCCACAGCAGTGACAACACATGTCGACAACACCGGTCCATCACCGCTCGCCCAGAGGCATCTTGTGTCAAAGGTGATAATGATGAACATACTCGATGACCCCGATCAACCCGACAAGGATAAGTGCCCTGCGGACCAATGGGTTGGACCCGGGGAAAAAGACACCTGGGTCCAGCTCGTCATCTCTCTGGCCCTGGGCTTGTCCGCTTTTCTAGCCTTCTGTGTATGTCTTGGATTGGGCCCTGTTCGGCTTAGGCCACACGGTTTTCGGTTGCTGATGCTGACCATCCACCTCCTTGCTGCAGATGCTGCGGCCTCGATGGAAATCGTTGTATGCAGCGCGAAAGCGACAATCCGATCCCCGCATCGGCTTGCCTACCCTGCCCGACAGCTTCTTCGGATGGGTCCCTGCCTTGTACAGGATTACCGACCAGCAGCTGCTAGCCTCAGCTGGGCTTGACGCATATGTTTTCCTTGCCTTCTTCAAGATGGCTATGCGTTTATTTGCGGTCATGTTTTTCTTCGCCGCTGTTGTTCTCGAACCCATCAATCGCCGCTTCGTCGAACACCCAACTACCGACTCAGCCCCTTTGTTCTTGTTCCCCCAGCACCAGAGTTATGGCTTGTCCGCCTTGGACGACCCAACTCCTCCAGATGAGGACCCTGATATCAGCTTCGACCCTAAGTTGGGGTACTTGTGGTCATATCTCGTGTTTACCTACCTTTTTACGGGTCTCACTCTGTACTTCACGGATAAGGAGACCCTGAAGGTGATCAGGGTACGCCAAAATTACCTGGGCACTCAGTCCACCATCACAGACCGTACCTTTCGACTCTCCGGCATTCCGCATAATTTGAGGTCCGAGGAGGCCATCAAGGAGCTGATTGAAAAGCTCGAAATCGGGAAAGTCGAAAGTGTCACTCTTTGTCGCGATTGGAGAGTTCTTGATAAGCTGGTAGAGGAAAGGCGATTGGTACTCGCAAAACTTGAGCAGGCATGGAGCATGTATCTGAACCGACAGCCATCAAACACTGCCCAACGTCACCACTACGAGAGAAGACCCCAGCACTACCTCGATGAGGAGGCTGGAGAAGGTGATCGCCTGCTTGAACATCGAAGTCCGGAATTAAATCGTACCGGAGAAACACGTCCCAAAGCTCGCTTCTGGTATGGCTTCTTGGGGCTTCAGTTTCGCACAATTGATGCCATCGACTACTACAGCGAGAAGCTACGCCAGTTGGATGACAAGATCCTGGCTGCACGCAAGAAAACATATAAGCCAGCTGATCTGGCTTTTGTGACTATGGACTCTGTCGCTGCATGCCAGATGGCTATCCAGGCTCTCATTGACCCCCATCCAGACCGTTTGCTGACTAAGCCAGCTCCAGCGCCATCGGATGTCGTTTGGAGAAACACATACTCGTCCCGTTTGAGTCGCATAACTCGATCTTGGGCGGTCACTATTTTTGTTGCTGTGCTCTCTGTGGTTTGGTTGGTTCCTGTGGCCTTCCTCGCCTCGGCGCTAAGCATCTGCACCATTAACACTGTTTTCCCATCATTTGCTCAATGGCTTAAAGATCATGAGCTTGCTCGAACACTCGTCCAAACAGGCCTGCCAACAGCAGTCGTGTCTTTACTCAACGTTGCTGTCCCATATTTTTACGAGTTCCTCTCCTACAAACAAGGAATGCTCTCACAAGGCGATATCGCGCTCTCGGTCATCAGCAAGAACTTCTTCTTTACCTTCTTCAATATCTTCTTGATCTTCACTGTTTTTGGCGCTGTCACTTCTATCTTCGACGTTCTCCGCAACTCTCTCAAAGATACAACTTACATTGCTTATACTCTGGCCCGTAAGATTGAAAAGCTCTCGGTATTTTATACAAACTTTATCATGCTCCAGGGCCTCGGTCTTTTCCCTTTCCGTCTGCTGCAGTTCGGCTCTCTTGCCCTTTATCCCTACAACCGCTTCATGGCAAAAACTCCGCGAGACTTTGCTGCCCTTGGCAAGCCCTCGCTGTTTTACTACGGCTTGGCCCTGCCCACCGCTCTTCTCGTCTTTATCCTTTGTCTCGTCTACAGCGCTCTACCCGGTGGCTACCTCATTCTCGCATTAGGCCTCGCTTATTTCTCCCTTGGCCATTTCACATATAAATACCAGCTCCTCTACGCGATGGACCAGCCGCAACATGCCACGGGCGGGGCTTGGCCCATGATCTGCTACCGCGTAATGCTGGGCTTGGTTGTCACCCAACTTACCATGTCAGGTTATTTGGCCTTGCGCAAGGCGTTCACAGTTGCGCTGCTGGTTTTGCCGCTCTTCGTTGCGACGTTATGGTACGGCTGGTGTTTTAGGAGGCGGGTGGAGCCGCTGACGAAATTCATCTCACTCCGGAGCATCAAGAAGAGAGAGAATGAGGGCGAGGAAGGTGTAACTATTGTGACGGACGACTCTTCCAGCGGTGGTAGCAGTGAAGGCATGCCCATTTTGGAGCGGAGTGGGCAGTTGGTCAGGAGGGGCAGCACCGTTGATGAGGACCGAGAGAGGGGCTCGAAATTTGTAAATCCTAGCTTGGTTAGTCCGTATGTTTCTCCCCGTTACTACTTCTCAGCTTTGGTTTGGGCTAGCGCTAACCTCTCATTGACAGATTGGAGCAGCCATGGATATATGCCGAGCCCCCACCGGCTCTACTTCCTGAAGGTGATGACAATAACAATGTCGACGAGCAGGACGCCCCCCCTCCCGCATTGGGCTTGCGGGGTTATGATCTTGACAATGCAGTCCAGTTTGGACTAGGTTCTCCCTCTTCACTCTCTGTTGCAGCAGGCCCCCATAGAACAAGTTTCAGGCGTGGTATCATGAGCAGCAATTCTTCTAGTTCGGTGAGCTTGGGTGATACCCATGTTTGGAGAGAGTAATCAGTTGTCTCGCAAGATTCATGGTGGAACTTTCCATGGATATTATATGAAATTGGTACTGTGTCATGATTGATATCCGCGTTTTCGTTTACCATTGATGGATATACAGTGGGGAGGCTTGTTGCTTAGGCGATTTAGCCAGGTTGGGTCTGCATGAGGCGGTCGGCGTTGAATGGGGCTATAGTTATTGTTTGGAGAAGTTTTGGGTTCGTAGATCGTTGGTTGACAACAAGCCAAATGCTAATAATGTTGGGGATATGCCGGTACCTGTAATATGATGATTACCACACCGACCTTTGCATCCTTAGTTCAGTGGCAGTGATGGCAAAATAAACTGCAAAGGTTTCAAATTTCTTACAGCTCATGCGTGTCCGCTTTCTCAACTTTATCTCAATATGACATTTGGGTCTGCGTCAAAACTTGAAGCAAGTCTTTAGCAGATGTCGTCAACAACTGACTTCGAAAACTTCTAAAAGCCTTGTTTCTCAGCATTCCCGTTCATGTTGATGAACCCATGTCACAGGTCAAACATTGCCAGGGTAATTCTCAACCGATTACGGTAGACCATCCTCTGCCGCAACATCTTGGACGTGAGCACTGGGATCTCCATAGTTATAATCATTTCCGTCACACGAAACACTCTCAATTCCCTAGTTTCGTTCGCTATTTGTGAGATGAGAAAAAGCCAATGGAGTTCGAGCCAGGGTCTCCAAATTTCCAGCAGTGGTAGGTGACAGACTGCGTGGAGTTTGGGCCTTCTCGGTGGGCGTATATGTTACCTTTCTCAACTCCTCGATCAAAGATAAGCGGTTAACCGGGGTTGGACGAGATGTGATTGCCATATCATAAGAGTCCCAGACTCTATATCGCTTGAAATCCTGTTTGGTGTTCATCACATAATCGATATTGCCCGGGAACGTTCTCTTTTTATCTTGGGATTTGACCAATTTAGCATGCATTACCCTTCGTTCTGCCTCATCACACTTTCTCTTCCATTGTTGAACCTCTTCATCACTTGGCTTTTCCAGGGCTGGTAATTGAGCCTGAGCCTGTTCATGCCATAATTTTGCATGGTCCCATCTTCCGCATCCAAGTTCATCCTGATTGTGAACTCGGTTTGCAGCTTTTTCAGGTATGATGTCAATGCTGAATCATCCATCACAGAATTTAAGGCCTGGAGAAGGAGATCTGGAAGGGTTAAGATCAGCTTGTTTTGTCTTTGAGCTTTTGTAGTCGGCCCGAGTGCCTTCCTGCAGCTTCTGTTGTGAAGGAATCTGTTCACTTGCTCAGCATTTTTGATGACTGTCTCTGGTAAGAAACGTCGAGCAAGGTCGAGGCCATAATCTTCATTTTGACTGGCCCACTAGCAACAGTATGGGGCAGAATAATCTGATGAACATCTCCTTTGTCAATGCTCTCCCCAACCACATGAACATTGAGAACGCGGTCGGGGCATGTGACATTCAATATTCGAGCTTGTCATATAACTGTCAGCCAACTATTACTCAAATGTATACGCTTCCAATGTCTGCTCTTACCAATTTCTATGAAATGTGTTGCAAAAAAGACCCGGCATCCTTTTTTGATCAACTTTTCGGACACTGCTAAGGCTAGTGAGAGTCCTCCCTTGGTAGAAGTCCCTCGGCCTAGTTCGTCAATGATCACCAGGCTGTTTTTTGTAGCTTGTCTGTAAATTTTGCTCAGCAACTGCTGGAATCACACGAGCGATTCCAAGTTTACAAACCTCAACACCACGTTTATCTCAGTCATCTCAATAGCAAATGTCCCAAGGTTGTTTTCGGGCTTGTCTTCTTCGACAATCGAGTAAACAATCGGTCACATATCGGTACTGCGGCATATTGTGCGGGAACAAAGCTTCCGATTTGTGTGAGAATTTGTATAAGAGCAATACTTTTAATGAAGGTGCTCTTTCCGCTCATGTTCCCCCCAGTGATGACCTGGAAACGTGCATCTTGATTACCGGAACAGACATCGTTGAGAATAAAACTAGTCTTCCGTACTTCGGCCATGGGGTGTCTGGCGGCTTTGAGAACCAATGTATCTGCAATCATTGGCCGAACATAGTTTCGAGTTGTTGCCAGGTAGGCAAAAGAGGAAAGCATGTCAACAACTGCGATGGCTTCGTTGATATCAAGAAGAGTTTCTGAATAGTCCAACAAAGCTTGCTTCAGCTCTATATGTGCCTTATCACTATGAGCGGTGACAATATCAGCTTGTCGTTGGATCTGGCTGCTTTTCTGGATAAGCTCCAATGTTTGGCAGTCAAAATGGCGTTTGCGGCAGATTCCGTTTACAATCTCTACCCCTCCCAAGGTGCATTGCTGCCACTGAGAGTAGTTGTCGTTCGCTCTAGCGTTTTTCGAGAGCTCCCTTTCCACATCGGTCCATTGGAAGCGAAGGTAATAGTGGTTGTCATTCCCCAGCCGAAGCTCAGGTATCGTGTTAAGATGTGCTGATTGAGGATGAGTTCTGTTCAGTATTTGAAATGCATGTTTTTGACGTACCTTGAAATGTAAAGTTTAGATTATCTACATATGCATGAAGTTCGTTCGTGCGATCCTTGTACAACTGGCGAGCTCGCTCCAGAACACCATTTGGTTCGGGCTGACAAGCTTTGATCAGTAATGTTCTCAAGTGCTGTGATTAGGCCATGCATCACGGACTAATATTGTGTAACATACCTTGATCGCCTAGAGCCGGTTATTCCTGATATCGATAGGGGCTTTGCTGTAGACAGCGCCAGGCTCAATAGTGTTGTTCAACAGAGTGATAATTGGAGATGTCGTTTTAATGAGCACCTCTCCATCACCAAGTTCAAGAGTTGGCTGGTGCAGTTAGATGCCTCAAGGGTTTCTCGAATGGCTTGAACTCCTGCAAGGTATGCCTTGATCATCAGGATGTGGTTCAAGTCCTTTTCTGCACTTTGAAGCTCTTTGTGACTGGGGATCAAGATTTGGTGGTAGCCTTGAACTATAGCCACTCCATCCTGGATTGGGAGTCGTTCCACACCACCTTTAATTCTGACCTGTTTGCAAAGGCTAGGGTCAGCACCATTTAAACAGAACGTAATTGCAGTGAACAGGACCTCAGGTCACCTACCCATGGAATTGACTTTTCGACATCAATGTGAAAAACTTTTTTGAGGCTTTTTCTAAGTTCTGTGAATAAATTTTCATTTCTGGATAGTTCCTCAACAGCCTCGTGTCTGGAAGTGATAATGTCTTTGCTAGTGCTAGGCTGCAGAAGTGTTGATCGAATGAGCTGACGACCCTGGGGAGTCAAAGCGCTGTTGAGCAGTTTAAATAATGTTGTCCCCTTTCCTTTATTGTTGTGAATGTTTTGAAGAAGCTCAAGTGAAGTTATTGTTGAGCGGTCAAGTCCCATTGTATCAGCAGCTTGACTACACTTTATATGCAAGGAGTTCTCTCGGAAAATGAATTCTGTTGCTTCTTCAACATAGGACATGACCTAATTTTGTTAGCATACTACATGTGTTAGCTGACAGAACGGGGTGTAACTGACTCCTGCGAAGGCGCAAGATGCATGGAGGTTTTTTTCTAGGTCAGAACGGATAGCTTTGATGTCTTTTCTCCAGGCAAACCGGTTGATGAGTCTAAGACCCTCAGATTCATTCCAATATTCCCTTTCTAGGGGCACCAAGTCGGCATCAGGAAACTCATGTTTAAGTCGAAATGCCAAAGAGGACTTGCTGTTCTCATCAATAATCTTTTTTAGTATGAGGAAGGTTTGGGGCAATGCTGGCATACTCCATATAGTGTTGATCAGACGCTGGTACCTGTCATCATTGACGATCCGGATGATATCAACTCGAGCAATGGCGATGTTGATAACAGCCAATCCTATCACATCTGAAGATCGGCTCTCCGAGATGGCACACACAACGTAATCTCTTTCAGGGTCATCGTCAACTCCAGGAAGAACAGAATTAGTACTATCATTAGCATATCCTCCTCTGGGACAACCAGTCTTGCTATTTTCGAGGGATATTTCTTGGTCATAATCAGAGTCACATTTCAGATCAAAATTCAAGACATCCAGCTGCTCATTGTCGATCTCAGGGACGGGGTAATATTTGGAGTGAGTCCTGTGAGCAGGTGGAGTTAAAATTGATGAGTCAAGTGGCACGGGCTTAACCAAGCCAACATGTCTGCGCCTTGCTTGTTGTGCCAGAGTTGCTGATATGCGTGACTCAGTCAACCGCCACATCTCTTTATGACAAAGTGGCAGTCTTGTGACGCCTGTCTCTTTCCTTTGGGAGATGTGGCCAAAGTCATTGGAAGAGGTGCTTGGAGTCAGAGTTCTTGTCCAAGCCGCGCTGACTACTGAAGGGCCAGATGGGCCGTAAGGTCGTACTGGGTCACTGGATGAGGAATCCAGGCTCGACATATGTTCGTGGAGGCTGGAAGAGGTTTCAATTTTCTCTATAACATCTGCGTTCCAAGCTTCGGACTTGTCCCAGCTATATTTTCTTGCATTTATCCGCTGTACGTAGATGGGTTCCCTGTGAGAGCCGGTCTTGGAAATCATGAAACGATCAGAAGGAGTCTGTGGCTCCTGTTGAGATGGATGTGCCGAACTCGCATAGGAAGCAGGTGTTCCTGGGATGCTCTGGTGACTGCGTAGCCTCCCACCTATCTGTTGGAAATAAATGGAGCTTTTTCCAGGATTGTCGGTTCTACTGGGAATTGGCATTGACAGCCTGGTGCTCTCTTCTCTATCACCAGAGCTAAGTGATGCTAGAGTTTGACCGCTGATGGAGGAATGTAAGTCATAATTACCAAAATTTCCATGACAGGAAGTTCGCATAAGGGTTTCCAATTCCAACCCATGCCACAGGGGGCGTGGTAGAAGCCAAATGCTTGGATCTTCGAAGCGTTGGGGCGGTGAGCTGTTGCAAGGGTCAAAGGCTCGAGAATCGTGTCCATCTGGACCACTAGCCAGCACGTCCCTTCTAAGTAGAGCATTTGCTGGAGCCAAGTTGCTGACGGCCCCGTGTGTCAAACGAGGGGAAGAATGGCTAGTAAGACTGCTCTCAGACTCTCCAATGTTTGGGCTTGAGCTTTGCAGCATCTGTTGCCAAGCATGATGCCTCGAAAGGAATGAAGTCGCCTGGAACGCGGCATTCCAATCCCGGCCACGACGAAATGACGCAGATCCCTCGCGTTCAGTGCTGAAGCAGTCATCTTGACGATGTGGTCCAGAGAGGCTAGAACTCTCAGGTTGAAATGTTGTACCTCTCATGACAGCTGTTACAGCTTTTCTCCGCAACCAATCAATATCCTGGCGTACGAAGTGTTGGTTATGCCCTCTCGATTCTGATAGGGCCGAGAAGATGGAAATACATAACCCTGAGATGCACGGTTCGTGGAGCAAGTTTGGCTTGGTCTCTTGTGTCTTGCTTGATCAAAGCTGGGATGCTGCGTAACAACCTAGCTAACCAATCTTGGGTTCCGTCCTGGAGGAGCGGGTGTTGCGAAGCAGTTAGTAGGACGCTGCTGCTGTTTCGGATTTTTCTTATGTTCCTATATATTGAGTTGCGCTTTCCATGCGGTGTCCTGACATACGCTGCATCAACTAGGCAAGAGATGGAGAGGGGAAGTGCTACCGGTCATCCCTTCGATCTCTAAAAGTTTGGACATGCTGGTCAGGTTGCCTCCGAGCCTTCCGTAGTTTCCAACATAATATCAGAAACGAAAGAGAGATCTAACAGGCCAAATGACGATTGTGGAATATTGGACAGTGATGATGATATCCTTGTTTCACCCCACAGCAGGAGACATCTGGAGATTTGGCCGTGCATCTGGTATTGAAGTTTGGACGGGGCAAACCCCGCTATGAATGCCACTACAGTAGCTTGAATGGTACCACTTTGTTGGAATGCCATCCCGCGGTTTATATTCTGCCTGCTTATTGTCTGAAAGTGGCAACTCCGTTCCTCATTTTCTGGTGGGATAGTGCCCCCCACGCAAGTAACAACAGTGGGAAACTTAGCCTAGCGGGTACCTGCCGACCTCTGAGCCTCGCGATCAACAACCATGGCCAGCACGACTCGGAATTCGCAGGATGCAGACTTCAATGCTACTCGAATCATACTTGGGTTATCTTGATTGGATACAGTCTCGGAAGTTGGCTTGATTTACGACATGTAATGTGGGAGATCCCAAGACCTCGATCACACCACCTTGGCAGCTGCCATGTCATGGTAAGGCAGGGACGCTGTCCATCGGGGCAATACCGTGAGTGCAGATAACGGATGTTAGATTAGGAGAGTAAGAAGCATTTATCCTGCTGGAATCCCAGCGTGTAGAGCGTCTCCCGTGGAGATCTGCTAAAACATCATGGACACGGTTCCAACTGGCCCCATCACCCTCTCGCCACCACCATGGAAGACCAAAGCAACTATCATCATTATTCCGTTTCGTACTGATCGCGCAACAACAAAGAACTTTCCAGAAAAAGCATATCATCCTTTAGAGCTTCAATCTGGCTTTGCATCTAAGGAATCCGGTTCCCCCAAGGGCGGTCTTAGCATGATCCAACTTATTCGGTACCATGAAACCCCCGTCGGTCCTTATGAAGAGATGATATTCACCCCAGGCCTCTTCGAATACCAAGTTGAAGGCAAGAAAGGGAGACCAGCAAAGAAAAGCCACTACCGTGTCACCCGCATGTATGTGACCCAAAAATATGCGTGCTGGAATGGTCGCAAAAGTATGAGAATTCCTCCCTTTATGATCCCTGTTTGAGACGCCTGTGGCAACCGCTCATATCATAAACTCTAGTCTGGAACCTACCAACCCACCTTGCCCGTATCGACTGGTCAGAATCAACATCGAACCCACCAACAGCGCATATCATCGTTTTCCCTCACGACCACCATCCAACGTCAACCCCCGCTAGATCTCCTTATGATGACGACCCTGAGTACGACCCTGCGGAGCCTTTCCCCTCCGTTCATCCTTTCTTTCGCACCATCATCAAACCGATTCGATGGCTTCCGCCGTTCCGACTGTCAACAGCATTCCTGAGTAAGCTCAGTTTGCTAAACACAACTTTCGTGCAACCCCCGTTACCGCAAGGAAAGGGGAGTCACGGGGAGTTGGTGGGGACCGAACAAGAAGGGAAGTGGGTAAAGTTGGGGAATTACTGGGAGAGATCGAAACGTGCAAGGCTGGTGATTGTTGATATGAGACAGGAGGAGATGTTAGAAGGAGAGCGGTGTTGGTTCGAGAACTGGTGGCCAGGACTTGGCAGATGGAGGCTAGGGATTCGGTTGGATGACGGGGAGGTCTGGCTTGGAGAGGGAGAAAGGTTTGAGGTGAGAAAACAATGTGATGGTCGTGGTGCTCGCAATGACCAAGGTTTGGGAGATCGGTACGACTGACTGTCTTTGATCACAGAATACCTATCCTACTTTTACAATCTGTAATGTTAGTTTTTGTGAACTTGAACAGTGGGTCAAAAGAATTGATATGATAGAGGGTAGGCCGTTTTGGCATCTCGAACGGTGATCAGGATGAACCCTTAGCGGGGAACTGTGGGTAACCACTGTAACCTGCTCTTGTGCTTGGAGTCCTATCATCAATATAATGTCAACCAGGACCTCATGCGGGGAAAGCCGAGAGAAGTGTGGGCTAAGGAAAAGAGACCCCACACTACGTGGGCTGTTAAAGGACCAGATCGTCGCCGTCGAACCCCAGCCGACGATCCTGGGACATGACATGGCTCCACCCGCAGAAGTTCCGAATGTCTTCACGTGGAGATTGGTGGTTGCGACGCGTAGGCTCCATCTCGACACATGATACTACGTACCAAGGTATACAGGAAGAACACATATTACAGGAATCCAATGCTGATCATCAACCCCTTTCTTTTGAAAATCCATTTTTGCTTGTTTCCCCTTTGTTTGAGTTCCATGCAAGACAAGACACCCAAGAATAGGTATCATGGCAGCTAGGCTTAGATAACGCAGCGCAAGAGTGTTCGCCCTGTCGTCCGTTCATCGAACACTGCCATCTAACAGCACGACAGTCCCCCATCCAGTCAAGCACAGCTCCTATGCAGAGATGTTCCCGTTGTTGAGGACGCGCTTGCCATCCTCCTCGGTGACCTCAAAACGCCAGCCAAAGGAATCCTCCAGCTTGCCGAGTTGGATGCCTTTGAGCTGGGCAAGTAGCTTCGTGCACAGCGGGCCAGGCTCCTCAATATTATCGGGAATGTAGGTGATGGTCTCCTCGCCCTCCTTAACCGATACACGTGGGTGGTCCTGAGGAAGAGTGGGGGCAATGCGTCGAGTGATGGAGCGGATGGGCACAAGCGCTGCAGCCGTCCCCGCGGCCATGACTTCAGTGAAGTTAGGAAGCTCGGAGTACTTAATCTGTGCAAAGGTCTTAGCTGCTGAACGTGCCGCAACAGGAGTGAACTAGGAGCACTTACTGCCCGCTTCTCGACCTTCCACCCAAAGCTACGCCCAATCTGCTGGATGCTATCGCTCGTCACGCTGTCGATAACAGCCTTGCTATCCGGCACGACCATCGTCACATCCTCGCCATCGACAATAACGCCTATAAAACCACTTGTGCTGAACTCATCGACCTCCTCGTGCTTCTTGCTATCCAGGTGCAGGGTGATGCCAAAGCCTTCCTTGTGGGCTTTCTCGCTCCACCGCAGCACAGGTGCATAGTTACCGCCAACCTTGGCGCTGCCAGTGCCGTTGGGCGCCGCGCGGTCAAACTCGTCCAGGATCAAGCACTTGACGGGATGCGTGCCGTGGTACACGCCGGTCGGGATGACGAACACGCAGAAGGTGTACTCTTCGGGTGGGCTGAGACCCAGCTGGGCCGATGAACCATAGATCTGTGGCCGGATGTACATGGCCGCGCCGGTCTCATGCGGTGGCACATACTCGGCATTGAGGGCAACAGCCGCCTTAACGGCATCGAGGAAGAGGTCAGTGGGCACGGGTGGGATGCTAACAAATTCGGCGCTGCGCTGCATCCGCTCGGCGTTACGATCCGGGCGGAAGATGGCAATTCCCGAATCATTGGGCAGGCGGAAAGCCTTCAGGCCTTCGTAGGCTTGTTGGCCGTAGTTGAGGGCCGGAGCCATGCCATGGATACGGATGTAAGGGTCAGCAACGAACTTGAGCGGTGACCATTTGCCCGTCTTGACAGAGTAGTGCGACTCGATGTGGCCATTGACTGTGATGTCGACAAGTAAGGTTGGTCAGCCAATTAACCTGATTGAGCAACTGTGGAGGTCGAGGGTTATCGAGGCACACAGAACACACATACCTTCGCGAACCTTGAAGCCAACGTTTGACCAGTCAATGGTATTGACGGGGGGTGGAGGGAAAGGCGCCATATTGATACCTTTCTCGACTTGGTGTGCAGGCACAGCTGGAAGATCCCGCGACTGTTTGACCTGTCAATTCTGATGTTCTGGAAGTTGTGAAATCACAGTGTCCACAATAACAATTGCAACCGCAGGTTGCCGTCCGATCATACCTCCAGCAAGAGTACCCCGGATTCCCGCTTGACAAGCTGCTCCGATCGGAACGACTAGCTCTTCCGTCATACCAGGCCCCAGATCGCTGGATGATCGTGGGGCATTGGCCTGTTCCTGATTTGGCACGGACCCTACCCGCAGTCCGACTTCGGAGGTGATGTCATCCCAGAGGACCAAGCGCGAGCTAAACACTCGGGCAGTTACACCATATACGTATCTTGCAGTTTGCACAAGGCACAACCAAGTTTCCATCCACACAACATGTCATCAGCATGTTTTGACGTCAGGACTTAACGAGTGACTTTCGTTTGTTTGTTTCAGCCAGTTTCAACTTGACGAAGTTGTGCCGCCCATTGATCATCCGTCTAAACTCCATATGTTCCCTGCCAGTGATATGAACATGATTGATCCCATGCCCCATTTGCTGGGGAACATTGTCCCAGTGTTACTCCTCCCAACCCTTCCCCAGGGGTACATGAGGATACATGAGCAAAAGCAACCAATCTATTTACATCCCAACGCCCAGTTTCAATCTGACCCATCCGTCCCAGCTCTATGTTTTCCACTCCCTGGTCCCATCATCATGATTACTTGCCGGCGATTACAAACGACCTTGTAGCTTGACTTTTGCCGGGGTAGCACACTTTTGACCCAAATACATTAAGGTCAGGTCCTCCCCTTGAGGCAAGCGGAGAGCAGTCGATGCCCGATCGATCGCCGGGATGGCGCGAACAAGGCCAAGTAACGAGGGAGACGTGCAGAGGGACAGGAAGAATAAATGCGAAAGAGGAAGTCAAAGAGCCACGCGAACTAATGGGGATGGGAAACGGTTGCGAACTACGCTGGAACTGACATTGAGGAGAGTAACAACAGCATGAGTTTGCTAACCGAGACCTTGGACCGCGTAGCAGAAAAAATCAGAAAGAAAAGTTGAAGTTGCAAAATAATGAAAACCGTAAAGGGGGGGAGGGGGAAGAAATCAAAAGGTAGCTGGAAGAAACCAGCTACGGCTTGTTCATATATTTGTTGCTGGTATCATCGTATTTTTTTTGAGTCTTTCGAGGTTGGAGCCTTGACTTAGGCCCAGGGAGAAGACTCTCTCGGGGGTGCAACGCGCACCCAACTCTTCCGGCGGAAGCGCACCGGAACGCCAGCCCTACACAACCATCATCGGTATTCTGCTGCAATATACTGGAGTAAAACAAGAGGCAGCAAAACGCAAACACAGCAATGCAGCAAGGATGCTTACGCCATGCTTGCTAGTTTCTGGAGGGCCAGCAGGACGCCTGAAGGATGGTCAGCAACATTCAAGGAACTGAACCATACCATACGCTGGGATGACTTACCGCTAACGCCCTGAGTCAGTGTGGCCGTGGCCTCGGTATTCCTGGTGCCGAGAGTGACCGTGACGACCTCTTTGACAACGCCCTCCTTACCTAGCGTATTGGCCCAGCGGAATACCTTCTCGTCGTCACGTCCATCGCCAACTACCATGAGGAAATCGACCGGCGACTCGTGTTGCTCATCGGGGCCCATCTTAGTGCGCAGGTCATCAAAGATCTTTTGCGCGGCAGTGCTCTTGGTCCAGTCGATTGGCTCGACCAGCACGCAGCCATCCAGCGGAATCGCGTGCACGCGCTGTTCCTCACAGGCGTCGTTGATATGGCTGGCGCAGTCATTGGCTTGCCTCATGGCTGACTCGTAATCCTCCGCCGATTTATAGTGAAAGATCAAAGAGCAACGGCGATCCTCGATTTCAGCGCCAGGTGTGCGTTCAAGGTAGTATGTCAGAATACCCCTGACTTGCTCTTTCCAGGTACGGATCTGCTCTGGGTCGGCCATTTCGGTCCATGTGGAACTGCCACAGTCTTTGAGGAAGCAACCGTTCTCAGCAATCAAACCAAGGTTGGGGACACGACGGAAGAGGCGGTCAAGCTCTTCGGGACGACGACCCGACATGACATAGATTGTGTTACGCTCATCAATAAGAAGATCATTGAGCACATCAAGAGTACGCTATCAACGCCTGTTAGCAATCGATAGGGCACCTGACTCACAAAATGGAACACTTACCTGGGGGCTCACTGGAATAATCTGGTTAACCGGGCCCCAGCTAACCAATGTGCCCTCGAAATCAAGGATAAAGAGGCGCCGCTGGCTGCGACTGTACTGCTGAACGAGATGATGAAGAGAAAGACGGGGGACCGATGTCTGATCGCGGCGCTGCTGTTCTTCGTACACACGGTCCAAACGCGTCATCAATTCAGTAAACCAATGCGCACCGGTGTGGCGTTTGACAGCCTCAGACAGCTTTGTCCAGCGAGCCTCCTTCTCCTCCTCGTTCATGGTGACAGCCTTCATGATTGCGTCCGCGCAGGCCCGGTAATCCCACGGGTTGATCGACAACTCATTGCCGCCAAACAATGACGAGGTACCTGTAAACTCGGAAAGGAGGAGCACACCATGCTTCTTCTCGCAGATTTTGCCGTCCTGACAGAATACAAATTCGTGAGAAGTTAAATTCATACCCTCACGCTGGCTCGTGATCATCAAGCCGTCTGCAATGCTCATCAGCGCAAGATACTGCGCATAATCGATATCTTGCTTGAGGTAAACCAAGGGCTGGTGTGCCAGGTTTGCATGTGATGAGTTTACACGGGTCACGATGTCAGAGACAGTCTTGTCAAGCTCGCTCTTTTCTCCAGAAGAAAGGGCGACCTGGAACAGAACCATTTTGGTACGCCATTCTGGATGCTGAGTCAGGAAGATCTCGAAAGCTTGGAGCTTTTGCTTGATGCCCCGAACATGGTCAAGCTTGTCACGAGCAACAATGACCTTTTTGCCCTGGAACTTCTTGCGCAAGACCTCGAGCCATTCCTGAACTTTGGGCTCCTGGCGGTGCTGATCCAAACTGACAGGATCGATTCCAATGGGTAAATTGAATACATCGACGAAACGATCCTCAAGCTGCAGCCCATCTGGAGTGGCCTCCGCATTCAGAAGCCTGCTGCAGGTTTGAAGGAAGTGTCTTGTGTACTCATGGATCTGGAATCCGATCAAATTAGCACCCAGCATGCCCTCGAGTAAATCCTTGCGTGTAGCAAGACACCTGAAAATCTCGGACGACGGGAAGGCGACATGAAGGAAGAAACCAATCTTGGCATCTGGCAACTTCTTGCGAATCATAGCAGGAAGGAGAAGGAGGTGATAGTCGTGGACCCAGATGGTATCGCCTCGCTTCCAATTCTTGACGATCTTGTCGGCGAACGCTTGGTTCACGTTGACATAGTACTTCCACGAGTGATCCTCGTAGGCCTTGCTCTTGGGGTTATCTGGAAGCTGGTAGTGAAAGACCGGCCACAGAATTTGCTTGCAGTAGTGCAGATAGTGACCGTTGAAGTCCTTATCAGAGGGCAGGACTGCCAGCATGTCATGCTCGGTTGCCAGCTTATCCTCGATATCTTGTAGCTGTTGAGTACCCTGCAGGGCATCAATAGGCATGCCCAGAGTGCCAACCCAGATGTAATCACCGGTAAAACCTTCGCGCGCTGCGGCCAATGCAGCATTCCTCAAACCACCATTGCCTTGATCAGCGTTGACAATCCTCCAATTTGCAGACTCGAAGACCCGGTCGTGGCTACCGCTCCGGGCTGCGCGAGTCTTGAGGAAACTTTGGCGACCAATTGCTTGCTGCAGGAGTCTACCCTTGTCCACTATCGAGGGCGGTGGGGGGGAGTTGGCGCGTGACATAGGTTGGTCAGGCCGACCACCCCATGTCGGGGAGCTCCTATCAGCCGGACCATCGATGCTATCTGTACTCGACTCGGACAGGGGAATGTGGACCCTAAGGCCATCTTCATTGGCGAAAGGATTGTCACGCTTCTTCTCGTCGGTAGGTGTCTCTGGGGGGGTGATATTGGTTGGTTGGAACAAGCTGGGAGGTTGCTCCAATGGGCTTGGCTTTGCGGGTTTCGTGCTGAACGGATACTTCTTCTCGGACCATGCACTCCGGTGATTGGTGACCGGGACGTCGAACTGGACCGTTTTGGGGAGGAAACTGTTAAACATTAGCATCGGGCTCCTTCATAATAAGGCTAGCCCATCGACCCCAAGCTTTCCAGATGTGATACCGCCATACCGGAGGGCAGGAAGCCCGAAGATTGACTTACAGAGAAGCAATGAACACCGTCATGGCGGGCTCTTAGAGTTCCCGGAAGTCCCAAATTATGTTGATAGATTGCCAGAATGGAGAATCAAGGAGTATAGAAGAGGTGATTGCACCAACGATATCTGCTATTGAGCCTTCGACGTCACGTTCATCGAGAAAAAAGGGATCGCGTCTCGGGAGGATCTGGAAAGCGAAAAAAGGGAAGAATTTTGGCCCTCTAGGAAGAGATTCCACTAGAGTACCTGTGTGTGCAGGATGGCAATACCTCCACTGTATTGGCCGGAACTGGGGCCTGCGCGGGTTCAAGGAAAGATGCAGCAGAACTTCGGGGAGAGGGCCGCGGGACCAGGAGATCCGCTTCGAGCCTGGTAGGGTCACAGCTCCGATATCAATGTTATGCCAGTCCGAGATGGATGTCAAGCCGGCTGGGGAACCAGCGTTTCGAGGTTGATGCGACGTGTAGCCAGATACAAGTGCTGGATATGGGTATTGAGATCACAAAGGCGAGACACCCGAGGTTCTGGTCTCTGTCAGGTTACTACGTGGATCGATGGAGACGGGCGGTTGTGGCTACAGTTTGACAAGCCAACAGTGAAACCTGTTGGTATATCGCAGTGTCGACAGAGAGCTGTTGAATCTCCGCAAACTCCAGGAGGACAGGAGGGAATACCAGCGTCGAGAGCAGGTCCTGGTCCAGAAGGTCAGTACAAATTATAACCTTGAACTTCTCCGTGCCCTTGCAAGCAAGAAGAAAGGGCTCCGTCAGACTCTTTGGGCATTATCACCAACGTAGTGAGGGGTCAAGTGACGGTGTCTTGGTGTTGATCCACCCCAACGCCAGAGCCCCCGTCACTTCTGACGTAAGACCCCAAGTTGCGGAGCCCTGCTTCCAAAGCGCCACGTTGAGCATGCCAACAATTTTGCAGGCACATGTTGGTCTGCGGCTGAAGAAGAGTTGGGAGGCATGAGGAGAAGGTCAAACTTGCCTATATGACTTCCAGCGCTTTAGCTGTTACGACGATCGCATGGAAGGTGAGCAGGTGAACAGAGGGGATGGGAAGTTCTGAAGGTTAAGATCCGGCCAGAGCAAGACACCGACAAGAGTTAATGCTGGCAGCTAAGCTCTAGCTGGCTAAGCAGAGAACCAGACATGGACGAGAACAATTGGGGATCGTCCTAAAAAGAAACACAGAGATATTGGAGAACCAACAAGGCCAGGTCCAGAGACTCCATGCGATGGGAGAATCAAGGCTGGACATGGAAGTGCGTTGGCATTTGAATCATTTTTCAGCCAGGTCCAGGACTTTCATGTCAGCCGGGGTGTGAGAAGTTTCTCGACAAGGCACTGCAGTGGAGCTAGGACGGCTGGGCATCTGCGGTTCCTGCTGGTTGTTCCAGCGATCCAACGCAGAAAGGGATCCGGCATGAGTGGAGCCTATGTGGAAACCCTGGGAGACAGGGGTTAGGAAGCGCAGACAGGACCCTGGCCGCATGCCCCGCCCAGAACAAACCGTTTCAACCGGCTCAACACCAAACTTCACCTCGCCAATGTAGCAACAAACATCTGCCTGCATGAGGCTTACATTTGGCGCTGGGCTCTTGTTTTCTGCAGAAAAGGGATTGGGCCAGCTGTGCCGCCATATAGCCAACTGTCTCCGGTCTTAATCCTCTCAGTTGTAGTCGGTTCGCAGGCCTCTTAGGACTCTGCTCCCGAAGTAATCCGTACCCATCATTCACGTCCAGGCATCTAATCACTCATGTTACCGTACAAAATCATTTAGATTTGGTGGTGCCCGGCTGTGAGCCGTGTTTTGAGAATAATAAGGTTTGGTCGAAAGGCCAATGATGCTACCACACACGGCATCACGGCACAATCAAAGACGGTCAACTGATAAAGCATTGTCATTAATACACTCTTTTGGTTTGAGCAGTACCAGAAGGGTAGATAGGTACCTGCTTGCGAGGCATTAGCACTTAGTGATGGTGACTCGTCAGAAACCTCAGTTACACAACAAGTAGACAATCCATCGACATTAAGGCTGACCACCCATATGATTCCAAGACCCGGACATGTTCATCAGCAACTGATATGGGATGAACAACACATGTGCGGCCTCCAATACTCGAACCTGCCTGAAGCTGGAGTCCCAGGTCGCCTCTTTTACCACATAAAACATGGCCACGATGCTGCCAAGCCCCAAATCCAACCCTGCATCCAGACGAATCAAGGAAGCTGGGGCTGAGAACTGCGGCATTGTAGTATATGGGACACCGAAGGGAGCCCCACCTCTACACCATGGCGCATGAGTTGGGAACTGAACAGAAAGCATCATAACAGCTGTAATGTTTGGACCTCTCCTTAATGACTCTACAACCCGACTCGGATGCCATAGCTTTCAGGCCTGAGTGCTTTTTGATTGCAGAAAGGTTTGTATCCAGCGTCCTCCATACCTCTAAACGCAGTGTCCAAGCAACAGTAGCTCAGGCTCCAACTCCGTCAATCCGACCGAGGTAGGCCCTCCGGCCCCTCACTGAACAGCTCATGAGATGGCCAGTGTATGTTGGCTTGCGCAATACGGTTGGACGGGCTCTAGCTCGGGGAAGGGGATTGGCAATCCGGCAGGCCATCAGTCATTCAAGATCCGACCTGGCGATGTTGACCAAAGTCTGCGCACTGTAGAGAAGCACAGACCAAATATCCCTTCCTGACAATCGTAAGCAAGCTCAAAACCTGAGTCTACTGTCACAATGACAGACTCAGGCTGCTTGATTTCACATGGTGCCGCAGCTTGCTCATCAGCAACCGGCGATGTAGGAGTGCTGTCCAGTCAAAACAACAGGCTGCACAACGTGCCAGCTGTGGTAATTACGATACCAGTCATCTCTGGGTCCATGGTGTTGGAGAAAGACGCATGCCATTGCATCATCGGCCATTCACACCCTTCCATCCGGTGTACCAAGCCTTGGCAGGCTCTGGCTTGGCTGCTGGAACGATGCAAGCCACCAGGAAATCTCTGTGATGCACGGACCATGCCCTAGGCACAAACCGTTGCTACGAAAAGAAGCCACAAGGCGATGCGATCGACCGTTTGTACATGGCGGCGACTCCGAGATCTTCCGAGTTGACATGGGTTGCGATCTCTCGTTGTAACAGGCTAAAATGAAAGCGCACCCTCTAAGTTTAAACTTTTTCGACTTGTTTTCCCTTGTTGAAAGTTGGTTCCCTGATCAATCACAGCGGTAAGAATATATATAAGGACCAGTCCCCAAAGCGGCGAAACTCTTGGCGGCAACCGGTTGTTGGGATCCAGAAAATAGCTCAGCGACCTGCATTCTAAGCTCTCATTGCCTGTTGTCATCAAAGGCCCATTAGAGATATTATTAGTATATATATACCGAGGCATGGCTCAAAAAATATCGCCGAGCCGTGACCCGAAGCGAGTATAGAGTCTCACGACAAAACTTCAATGCCCGATTAGGCAACTCTCATGAGGCAATGAATGCTGTCGCCAACAGCAGCATGGGAGAGTCTGGGCTTGACAGCTTTGCCTCAAGTTTGCTGGAGACGTTAACCATCTCAGCACTGGCGCTGTTTGACCCCCAACTTGTTCCGAACCCCGACAAGCAATCCGCTAGGAGGCTACGTGCAGGGCCGGTGCAAGGTGCCAGACCTAAAGCATGCCCTGTCCAAAACCGTTCCAACGCGTACAGGTGCGTACTAGCATAATAGCATGGTAGAATACTATGACGCAGACCATCCATGGGACGGCCCGAGTCGACAGTCCAGTCCCAATCCGGCGATCGAAAGTCAGCACTGCGCATCATCTTGTCCCCGAACGGCAAGTGGGCCAAATGCCGGCGAAGCGGTTGTTCTTCGAAACGACGGACTGAACCTTGTCGCCCTCTTTTTGAGCATTTCGACAATCCTACAATCCATCTGTTTGTGTCATTGGTACATAAATAGGGAACCATATCATCCGTGATCCCATCCAGGTTCGTTGGGAATGCTACAATGGATGGAACGCCGCTGCTGTGGTTCTTGCGGTTCTCCCCTTATCAGGCGCCCGCCCCCCCGGAAACTGGTACGGATCATGGAGCGCCGATATCTCGCGCATGCATAACCCCAGTGCCGGTGTCCAAGCCGTCTAGTACGGGGGATCTTGCTTGCATGAAAGCTGGGGAAAATTGACTTCAACCACTTCGCATGACCATTTCGATTTCTGGTCATACGTGCTCTTGAACGTCTTCAAAAGATAAACAAAGTCAGATCGTCCAATTGAAATGGTGAGGTCAATCAAGGTCCAATCAAGTAAACCTTTCACAGCAGAAAAAAAAAGGGTCCGCCATCCGCGTTTAAATATGCTACGATATTTTCAAAGACACCCAGTACCGAGCTTCCACTTCATCCTCCAGGATCCGCTGGCCAAAACGATATCTTCACGTAAGTCTAGAACCAGAAAGCGAGCCCTGAATGCTACTGTGCCGCTTCGACGGCAGGCAAACCACAGCAGCCAGTCGGACCAGCACCCCTGGCTGCCATGCCAAGATACAACAAAGTCTTCTGAAAATACCGCGCTTCGCTTCCCTTTCCCTGACCATTGCGTCTCGCTACACTTGACGAGAGAAACCAAGATGGAATGTCCCGTTTCACAATCGAAAAACTTTTCATATCATCTCCTCGAGCAGGAAAAAGCCCTCTCACAAAGTAGGCGAAGCTCGCCGACCGGTGACAGTCCCCTGAGCAAAACGAAACATCCTGATCAGTTCCGACGTAGAAGGGAATGTGATTGGAAAGAGACGAAGGCAGCAAGCCACGCAATCGCCATCCATCCATCCAGCTTGCACATTAAAGGCACCCTAGGCACTTGCTCACGGATAGTACATGCCTGCCAGGCTACCGAATCTCAACCTGCACCATCAGCGCATGCACAAGTAGGCAGTGCATGCAGACACCTTCAACACCGGAATATGTGCCAAAGGTCTCGTTTCCTGTTGGACACAAGACCAGTCCCTATCAGTCAATGTGGTGCGACTTAAAGCAACGATCCAGCACCCTGAAGCCATCACTGCATTACAGTGCATTGGCAGCTGTTACAGACAAGAAAGCTTCAAAGAGGTAAAGTTTCAACTCAATGCCCTGCATCTTCCTTCACTGCAGGGACTTGGCAGGAGCGGCAATCATCTCAGCGGCTAGACAAGAAAGAGCACACATGTTGGTCTCCTTAAAATGTGTATCCTCCTTTAGCCTTTCCCGGATATCAAGTTAGATAACGAAATGGACACCATCCATTAAGAAGCAAAACAGTTAGGTAACTCGAAGTCCTTCGGGGGCTGGTTGACTGTAGCACAGCCCAGCAGTACGGATACACAAGACCACCACCACTCTTGAGAACATCATCAATCGAGCAGGTCGATCGGCACTGAAAACGATCTGAAACTCTCCATCAAAAGTCCTCTCTATTGATGTGTCCTGCGGGTCTGAAATCCTATGCCTAGAGAGAAGGCTGGGTATCATCGGCTTCCTCATCCTTACTACCTACGGATAGAACTGGAAAAGTAGATTTTTGGTCTACATTGATGAGAGACATCAGTGTTCGGTCAGCGTTTACTCCGACCTTACCAGGGTTAGTTTCTCCATGTCCGAACAGCCTTGTCCTTTCCTCCCGAGGCAACCAACTCGCCATCTGCCGCCCAGTCAACGGCATATACCTGAAATCACCTGTTAGTTCGCTTGTTCTTGCTTCCTAGAAACCAGAAATAGGAGTGCATAGATAGAAACAGAATTGTGATTTATTGATCGTGGAAAGGGGTTGTCGGGAATAGGGCACTGCACCAACCCCTTTTCCGTCATCACACAGCAGATTGACCAGGAACATACCTCATCCTCATGACCTGGTAGATCCATGGCCAGCTTTCCGGTGCGTACATTCCACACCTTCAGAGTACAGTCCTTGCTGCCGGTGACAACGAGTCTGCTATCAGCAGACCAGGCACATTGGTAAACCTTGTACAATCATGTTAGTCAAGAAAACAATGGCCAGGTTTCTTGAATAAATTCCACCTACCGGAGCAACATGACCACGCAAATTCTTGATGAACTTGCCGTCTCTGGCGTTCCACAGCTTCTGCATGTCCCATGGGTTAGATTTTCTACAGTGGGGTAGGATAACGAGAGAGGGAACTCACCGTGCTATTATCCCAGCCCGCGCTGGCAATGAGCGTGCCATCGGGAGAGAACTGAACGTGGTTCACCTTATTTTGATGACCAAGTAGCCTTGCAACAGGCTTACTGCCATTGTTGGTTGGGTCCCAAAGGTACATCGTGAAATCGTCACCTATTTAACAGTCAGCAGAGGCCGTAAGCGGACGGATACTCTCCACGTACTTGCCGAGACTAGCCGTTCGGCGACCTTGCCCTTGATCTTTGCTGCCTTTTCAAATCTCTCCTTTGCCTTCGCACGCCTCTCCTCCTCAGTCCCAGGAACCTCTTTGGTATGGTCATGATACGCAGTGCGAAGTACATGATCACTTGATAGCGCAATGTGGTTGACCCAATGTCCATGCGCAGTGAAATTGTGCACTAAAGTTCCCTTTACGGCATCCCAAACACGGACAGATCTGTCGTGCGACCCAGTATAGATCAGGTCAGTTCCTCCCCATTTGACGCAGCTTACAGATCCCTTATGTCCGCTCAGGACATGCTCGGTGCGGCCAGTGTTTACTAGCCATATACGGACAGTACAATCCTTGCTGGCACTAGCAAGGCGTGCGGTGCCATCTCTCCAAACTGAGGCTAGTTAACATAATGAAATCCGGGTCTGAGGAACGGCAATATGGTACTCACGATGATATGGCTGCCAAGCCAAGGCAAGGACCCATTTTGCATGGCCTCTGAACTCCTGGTTAACCTGTTTTCCACTCTCGGGATCCCAAACCCGCACTGTTGTATCCATGGAGCAGGTAGCCAAGTACTTCCCGTCAGGACTCCAGCTGACTCCCAGCACCCACCCGGTGTGCCCCTTTAAGGTGAACTTGGGAGTGCCGGAATCGGTATCCCAGATGCGAGCAGTGTTATCGCCGCTTCCCGTTGCCAAGCGGCTTGACGATACTGGGGAGAACTGGCATGACAGAATCGGTTGTCCATGGCCTGGAATACGGTGAGCGAGTCGTGAGACGGCATGGACTTTAAAAATAGCTTGTGGTTCTGCGCTAAGAGTAATTGTTGTCCTGTTGCCATGTTAATTGGGCACAGTGTTGACCTAGAATTTGGGCAGGATCATACTCGAAAGGATTTGTCACACCATGCTTCTGTAGAAGACTAAGCAAGTCATTCGGGTACTGGTCGATGATGAGATCTTTCCCGGGAATATGGATGCGGAAACGGTAGGGGGTAAACTCTTCTCTATCCTGGGGGCTCCCTATCAGCATACCTAAACGAAGCATCCGTCAATTGACATGCATACCCGGCCTAATAGTGTGTTTAGAAGATTTGAGATGTTCTTTTCGGTGGCGTCGGCGAAGTTGATCTCGACAACATCGGTCATTTGGTTGCCATCACTGTCGATAAAGTTGGCTTTGAAAGAGCCCAGGTCGGTGGCCACCAACGGCGTCACATCTTGCTGTGTTTGTGTGCGCTGAATCTCCTCTCGTCTTTGCCGTTTTGACGGTGGAGGGGCTAATGTAGCCATTGCTGCAAGCGCAAAATTTTAAGAGTATGAGTGCTGGAATGCTGCTATGGATCAATAATCTCTATCGTTTACATCGGGAGTCTAAATGCAAGGGGGGACCAATTGCCATAAAATTTTGGCGGTGAGAGAGTGCAGAATTTGCCCCACTTATGCATCCGCGTGATGCCAAGCATTCTCGGAACGCAAAACCGCGCCAAGGTCGACGGCATCTTTTCGTTTTGAAGTTCAACGGCACTAACAGAGTGTGAAAGAATCAACTTTTTGCAAGACCAGAATTCAAATTGGCGGTAAGAGACCTGGTCCATCGCTTTACAGATACAGATAGTCAAGCGAAAGGAGTCACATCCTCTCAGCCTGAAGATTGCCACAACATCTTTTTCCTCGTCCCCAGCCACTGCCACTCATTGTTGTCTATCGCGGGGCACGCCCACGACGCCGGGACTTTTTCTCATCATAGTAATCGCTACTCTCATTATTGCTGTCATAGTCCGGCCACTCGCTGTCAATCCATTTCCGATACCCCTTGCAGGCCTGTGAACTACGATCGCTACAGGACCTCGATGAGCTATCTGACGAGGATGAGCGACTATGTGTTTGCTGGTCCATGCGGATGAATTCCTCTGGGCGCGCACCCACTTGAGAGGAACGGTGCTTCCGGTAATCAATGGTTTCTTTTAGATCCCTCCATCCGACATTATATGGGCTACTTTCGAATGAAATCGAATGCCGCCGTCTGGTCCTCTCAAAGTCCCGTGAGCGCTGGCTTGGAGTCACCGGCGCCCCATTTTCGAGTACTCGGAGATGGGCCCGGATTCTCCTCATGGCCGCCACTGTCCATTCATGTCAGCGATTCTACAACGTATCTCTTAATTAGGCGATGGGGCTTGATGTACGGAAAACTTACAGTCCTTCTCAACTTTAGCCACGAGAAACCTCTCGTACCATAGCTCGTACTCCTGAACACTCATAAGTCCGTCCGAATACGCCAGGCGCAGCCGACGAAACACATAAGGTGCTTCTTCTTCGCACTCTTTCGCTTCTACTTTGCGTCTCACCATGCGACGCAACTCCCAGCCAGATTTGATAGATGTCACAATGCTGCCGCACGCGGCGAAGGTCGCTAAAAGAGCGGGAATTCCCATGGTGAGGTCAAGTTTTAACGCCAGAACTTTAGTAAGACTTGATTGATCACAATAGTTTCCTCGATGCAGTTTATAATGCCAGCTCGGGTCGAGATATGTAGCGGATTGATGCAGATGAAGCCAGGCGCTCACTCTCGACACAAGTTGTGTTGTATTGAGCCTGTTATGATGGGGGAAAGGGGACGAAATGGCTCTCTGGGCACTTCCCACTGGGCCTTTGAAATGAGTCGAGGAGTCACGCCTTCGGAGAACACCTCAGCGAAGCTGTTCTGAAACAGGTCACGGCCTTGGTCTGGGCCTTAAGACCCGGCCGTTAGGATCGGTCCTAGTCTCGTCTTCGCCCTCCGGCTTGGCACCGGTGTCAAGCAGGACCTGTTCGGGAGAGAGAGATTGCCGCCCGCTTCTGGTCTGCTGTTATTCATAACCGATCAACTTCCTATCAAAAGATATGCAGTTATTCGGCACAGACCTTTATCTTGGTGATATGCAGCGTTCAGCTGCCGTATCAAGCGAGCTACCCATCTCACGATTCTTTTAGCCAACAGGACTCGAAATTTGAATTGCTGTGCCACAAGCCTACCCAATTG
>Ga0065720_1002946_pt1 | contig 68208 bp, 60 predicted proteins | sample Thericmetagenome_FD_59107 | JGI IMG/M metagenome (GOLD analysis project Ga0065720, IMG submission 59107) | Thermophilic microbial communities from the Joint Bioenergy Institute, California, USA of rice/straw/compost enrichment - eDNA_2 v2... | ecosystem: Engineered > Solid waste > Grass >...
CCCCTCGCCCTCGAGGCGGTTCGCGACGAACGGGATGATCACGCCCTCGGCCAGCGGCAGCATCTTCAGCTGCGCGAGGGCTCTACTTCGGTCCTCCTCCGGTCCCGGCGGGACCGCGCATTTCCTCGACGAGCCCAAAGACGGCGCATTCGCGGGAAATGTGCGAGGTCGGTACGCCGCCTTCCCTGCCGGTAGCGGCCGGGAGCCGGACGCCCTCGGCGGCGTGGTGAAAGTGGTCAGAATCGGCGACCGGGCTGCGCGGCGCCACGGGGTCGAGAACGGCAGGTGGCGGCGACACGACAACGACGCTAACACCGATCCCTGCTGCGCACCCAGCGGTAGCGCTACGGGGCTGAGAGCCTACGAACGGCACTTTCGTAAGCACCATCCCGTACGAAAGTGCCTCAGTGTCAGGTTTGCTGCAGCCGTTGATCGTCAGCGGCTAGGGTTCGGCCCTGATCACGTGGTGACTCAGAAAGTGCCTGCCGCCTCGATGGTTGGCTTGCGAACGAATTGTCCGGCGTGATCAGGGCTCGGGCCGGCTGGCCTGACTTGAGAGAAGCGTGGGCAAGACGCCGACCTCGACCGAGGTGTGTCCGACGACCCGATCCGGATGCCTGTCCCCGATCGAAAGGACACCCGCTTGTCATGGTGGTCATCGGAATCGATCCGCGCAAGCGCAGTCGTACCGCCGTCGCCGTCGACGAGGCCGGACGTCAGCTGGGCCAGCTCACCGTCTGCTCCGATCCGCAGGGGCTGCTGCGGTTGTGGGCCTGGGCGTCCCGCTTCGGCCCGGATCGGCGGTGGGCGGTCGAAGACGGCCGCGGGATCGCCGGCCGACTGGTGCGTACCCTGATCGGTCAGGGCGCGGCAGTGGTGTAGGTGCCGCCCACATTGATGGCCCAGTGCCGGGCCAGCGCCCGCACCCGCGGCAAGTCCGACCCCATCGACGCGCTCGCGATCGCCCGCGCGGCGGTGCGCGAACCGGATCGTGCCACCGCCCACCTCGACGACCTCGCCGTCGACGTGCGGCTGCTGTCCGACCGTCGTGACCACCTGGTCGCAACACGCACCGCGACAGTCAACCAGCGGCGGTCAACCAGCTGCGCTGGCACCTGCACGATCTCGCCCCCCACCTGGACACCCCCGGCCGGCTGACCGGTCCACGCCAGCTGGATCGGCTGGCCACCACGCTCAACGCGTTGCCGGCCGGCGTGCGCCGCGACCTCGCCCTCGACCTGGTCGCCGACATCCGCCAGCGCGGTCAGCAGATCCGCCGGCTCGACACCCAGCTCACCGCGCTGATCACCCCGCTCGCCCCCGCCCTGCTGGCCATCGTCGGAATCAACGTGGTGTCCGCAGCCAAGATCCTCGGCGAGGTCGCCGGCATCACCCGATTCCGCTCCGCAGCAGCATTCGCCATGCACACCGGCACCGCCCCGATCCCGGTCTGGAGCAGCAACCGGCCCCAGTACCGGCTCAACCGCGGCGGCAACCGGCAACTCAACGCCTGCCTACACCGCATCGCCCTCACCCAACTCAGCCTCCGCCCCGCCACCAAGGCCTGGCGCGAGCAATGGACCCACCGCCACCCCAACGCCACCAGCAAAGCCGCACTACGCGCCCTCAAACGCCACCTGGCCGACGTCGTCTACCACGCCCTCCACGCCGACCATCAACATCAACTCACACGAGCGGCTTGACATAGAAGCTTCGTTCGTGGTCGACGTCGCCCGGGTCGCTGCCCCGCGGACGAACCGGCGACCTCGGTGTGGCCGGCACGCAGCAGATGCCTGACGTTGTCGACCGGGTCAGGCGGCCGGCACATCGACGCCGTGCTCCGCGAAGTAGCGGACGGCACCGGCGTGGAACGGGACGCGGACGCTCGGGAGCGCTGCTTCCACCGTGTCGAGTGTGAAGTCCTTCGCGTACGGGACCGCGGCGGCGAGCTCACCGGCCCGCTCGTACAGCGTCCGCACGATCTCCGCAGCCACGTCGGGGTTCAGGTCCTTGCGGGCGACGACGACCGTCTTGCGTGACCAGGTCGGGTAATCGGTGGTCAGGAATTCGTATGTGCCGGCGCGGACGGTCGTGAGCGAGTAGTCGGGGAACGCCTGCGCCAGCTCGGCGCGCAGGACGTCGGCGTCGAAGGCGACGGCTCTGAGCGGGGTGTCGCGGTGGGTGCGGACGAAGTCGGCCAGCGGGTGCGCGACCGGGCGCAGGATGGCGGTGATCTGCCCCTGGCGCAGAGCTGTGATCGTCTGCTCGTAGTCCTCGATCACCGTCATGCGGGGGCTGACCCCGTGCATCCGGAAGATCTCGGCGCCGGCGTCGGCTGCTGCCTGGGTCGACACACCGATCACGTCCTCCGGGGTGAGGTCTCCGACCTTGCCGATCGGGGTGCTCTGCCTGGTCACGATCATGCCCGCGTTGTCCCAGCCGACCGCCAGCGTGGCGTAGTCGAACCGCTCACCGGGCTGGAACCCCTGGCCTCCCGTGCCGGAGACGGCGGCGTAGGCCTGGTCGGTCTGCGTGATGACGACGTCCGCGCCGTCGCGGAAGAACCCCGCTGCACTCCCGGTGATCGTGGTTGCGGAGATGCAGGCATCGTGCAGGAGCTCGGTGAGTCGCCCGGCGAGGGCGAAGTAGAGCCCGCCGGTGGCACCCGAGCCGATCTTGACGGTACCGGGGGCCCGGCATTGGTCGCTGCTCTGGTCCGGGCCGCCGCAGGCGGTGGTGACGGCGANGACTAGCGCTGTGAGGAGCGCCGCGATCAGTCGCGCAGGCNGTTTCATGGCGTTGTGTTCCCTTCGACCGGCTCCGACGTGTTCTTGGAGAAGACCCGTGGGGGAGTGGGACCCGGCCGGAGCAGTGCGACGGCCGATCCGAGCACGAGCGCGGGCACGAAGACCCACGGGTGGGTGCTGACACCGGCCAGGCCGAGGGCGACCAGGAGGCACCTGGTGGCGGGGCCGCGCGGCCCACGCGCATAGCCGATCGTCCCGGAGACGATCAGGTACAGCACGACTGCCGCCACCGCGAGGGAGGCGAGGAGACCGAGCGGCTCCCCGCCGACGAGCAGCAGTTCGGGCCGGAACACGAACAACAGCGGGACGACGAGTCCTCCGATGCCGAAGAGCATCGCGTAGCCGGACGTCCGCATCGGGCGGGCTTCGGCGATCCCGGATGCGACGTAGACGGTGGCCATCGTCGGTGGCGACAGGTCGGCCACGTTCCCGAGGTACATCAGGAACATGTGCGCGGCGAGCAGCGGAACACCGAGCTCGACCAGCGACGGGGCGAGCAGAACGGCCAGCAGGACGTAGGTCGCCGAAGCGGGCAGCCCGGACCCGAGCACCACGGACGCGGCGACGGTGAGGGCGAGCAGGAGGGCGAGACTGCCGCCACCGACGGACACCAGGCCGGTGACGAGGTTCAGTCCGAGCCCGGAGATCAGGATCGGGCCGACGAGGGTGCCGACGGCGGCTGTGATGATCGCGACGACGACGGCGCGCTGCGGCCCCAGGACCGCCGCCCGGAGACAGTCCTTCACCGCCTCGACGGAACGGTGCCGGACGAGGTGGATCGCGACGAGCAGCACCAGCGCCCAGCCGGCCGCCTGCGACGGTTCCCAGCGTGCGACGACCAGCAGATGAACCAGGATCGCGAGCGGGCCGACGTATTCGATCGCGTCGAGCAGGTTCTGCCGGAACCCCACGGGGGGCTCGGCGGCCGGGACGCCGCGGATGCCGTCGCGCGCGGCCACGCGGTCCACGGCGAGGTAGAGCGTCGCGTAGTACAGAACAGCGGGCACCGCCGCCGCCAGTGCGATCTCGTGGTACGGGATCGCCGTGAGCCCGGCCATGATGAACGCGACGGACCCCATGACCGGCGGAACGAGCAGACCACCGACGCTGCCGGCGGCTTCGATGCCCGCGGCTCGGTCGGCGGAGAACCCGGACCGCTTCATCACCGGGATCGTGACGACGCCGGTCGTCGTGACGTTCGCCGCGCTGCTGTCGGAGGTGAGCCCGAACAGCGCGCTGGCGGCGACGGACATCTTCCCGGCTCCGCCGCGCGCCCGCGCCAGGGCGCGCCGGACGACCCGCATCAGGAAGTCCCCGGCCCCGAACACCGTGAGGAACGTGCCGAAGACGATGAAGACGAAGATGTAGCGGTTCGAGGCGTCCAACGGCACACCGTGGACGCCGTCGTTACCGAACCAGACCTGGTTGAGCAGGCGTGAGGGGTCGCTGCTGGCCATCCGCAGGATCGACGGCAGCCGATCGCCGACCATCGGCAGGACGAGGAGCACCACACCCAGCACCGGCAGCACCCAGCCGATGAGGCGCCCGGTGACGATCAACAGGATGACGATCCCGGCCACGGCGACCAGCAGGTCCGGCGACTCGTACAGGCCGCCGTAGACGACCTGGAACGCCATCTCCCGCAGCGCGTACGCCTCCACCGCCGCGCCCGCCGACCCGGCCACGATCCACGCCGCTGCGGCGATCCGGCTCCGCGATCGGCCGGCCAGCACGAACCCGGCCAGCAGGAGCGCGAAACCGAGGTGCAGGGCGCGCTGTTCCACGGCGGGTACCGCCGTCGGGTCCAGGCTCAGCCCGATCTGGACGGCGAACCACGCGAGCGCGATCGCGACCGTGAGGAACCGGCGACCGAGTGACCCCGGGGTTCCTGCGTCGTCTGCGGGTGGCTCGACCGGGCCACCACCGAGGCGCGATCCGGCGATCATCTCTGCTTGACGAGACCGACACCGGCGGCGTCGGTGACGATCCCGGTCCGTGGCGCGGTCATCGACCGCTCCTTCCTGGTCAGCGAGTGCCGTGGTTCAGCGCATGACGCCGAGGTACCGCGCGTCGATCGAGCCGGCCCAGCGCCACGGCATGGAGTCGACGCCGGTGACTTTCGGCGAGTACGCCCAGAGCTGCTTGCTCGCGCAGAGCAGGATCACCGACGCCTGTTCGGCCGACGCGGTCCAGATCTGCCGGTAGAGCTCGCCGCGCTGCTCGGGGGAGAGGGTCGGGTCGGCGGCCCGTGCGGCGATCGGCACCACCTGGTCGCGGATCCCCTCGGCCGCGCTGAAGCCGCCGAAGTAGGTGCTCTGCAGCAGCTGCGCGGGTTCGGCATCGGTCGGCATCGAACCGAGGTAGGCTGGGTGCTCGCCCTGGCGGTAGCCCGCCATCGCCGCCGCGGATGGGAGCGGGGTGAGCTCCACGGTCACACCGACCGCGGCGAGCTGGGCCTGGATGGCCTGGGCGATCGATTCGAAGGTCGATCCCGCGGTGAACGCGAGCCGGAACCGCAGATCGGTCACCCCCGCCTCGGCGAGCAGCTGCTTCGCTCGGTCCGGGTCGAAGGCCAGGCGGTCCTCCAGCCCGTCGGCGTGCGCCCAGTGGCCGGGCGCGTACGGCTGGACCCGCGGGGTGCAGTCCCCGCCCAGCAGGTCGCGGGAGATCGCCTCGCGGTCGATCGCGATCGAGACGGCCTGCCGCACGCGCGGATCGGTGAACGGCGGCGCGGATCCGTGCACGAACATCGAGTACGGGGTGAGCACCTCGGTCTTGAAGATCGAGAACGCGCCGGACTCGGCGAGCTTCTCCCCGGTCTTGATGTCCGGACCGGTGAGCTGGACGAGGTCGAGCTGCCCGGCGCGCAGGGCGTTGAGCCGGGTCGAGCCCTGCGCGCTGTAGACGATCTGGACGGTCGCCGGTTTGGCGGCGTCGTCGTCCCAGTACCCGCCGGGTGCTCGGGTGAGCGTGATGGCTTCACCGGGACGGAACTCGGAGACCACATAAGGGCCGGAACCGGCGTCGCCGGGCGCGAGCGCGAGGTCCCGGCCGTCGGCGATCGCCTTCGGGCTGATGATCTCCCCGCCGGCGTAGGCGAGGACGGTCGGCAGCTCCGCGCCGCGGCCCGGTACCAGGTTCAGCCGGACCGTGGCAGGGTCGACGACGTCGATGGAGGTGACGGCATCGAGCAGCGGTGCCACCGTGCTGCCCGGCAGAGTCTTGTTGCGCTCGAGCGTCGTCTTCACCGCCGTCGCGTCCACGGGTGTGCCGTCGTGGAACCGCACCCCCTCCCGCAGGGTGAACTCCAGGCTCGACCCGTCCGGCGCGAACCGCCACGCCGTCGCGAGCATCGGCTTGACCTGCAGGTCGTCGTCGAGCCGGGTGAGCCGGTCGTAGAGCAGGAACGTCGGTGGCAGCGCGCCCTGGGTGGGCAGCACGGCGGGATCGAGGGTGAGCGGAGGTCCCGCCAGGCCGATGCGCAGCGTCGCCTCGCGGTCGAGCTCGGGTGCGCCGGCATCGGTGGCCGCCGGACCGGGGGAGGAGCACGCGACGGCGAGCGCCGCAGCCGTCACGAGCGCGACGCATCGGCCCGCTGCGGCGAGCAGGGTGCGGACGTTCATGGGAGCCTCTCTCCGATCAGCCGACCGGGCTGCCGGACGGGGTGTCGTGCTGCTGGAAGCGGCTGCGGAACGGCGGGGGCGGAGTGCGGCCGAGCAGCCGGTTCGCGCGCTCGGCCATCGCGGACAGGACGATCTCCGGCTGGGTGACGATGAAGAACTCCCCGCGGGCCGCCTGCTCCATGATCTGCTCGGCGGCCTCAGCCGGGCTGATGGCGTGGCTCATCGCCTCGCGCATCCGCTCGCGGTGCCGCTCGACCGCGGCGAGGTCCCCGCTGTCCACCCCGCCCGCCCGCTCGAAGATGTTGGAGGCGACCATCGCGGGGAGCACGGCGGCGACGGCGACGTTCGCGCCGATCTCGGCCAGCTCCTGGTGGAGGCACTCGGTCATGGCGAGCACCGCGTGCTTGCTCAGGATGTAGGGCGCCTGCATCGGCACCGCGGTCACGGACCCGACGGACGCCATCGTCAGGACNTGGCTGCGCTCGGNCGCGGCGATCATCCGCGGCAGGAACGCCCGGATGCCGTGGNACACCCCGCTGATGTTGATGTCGAGCACCCTGCGCCAGCGGTCGAGCGGGACGTCCCAGAGGTAGCCGAACTGCTCGACGCCGGCGTTGTTGATCAGCAGCCGCACCGGGCCGTGCGCGTCGTGGACGCGTTCGGCGAGGTCGGTCATCGCATCCGCGTCCCGTACGTCGACGACGTGGCACTGCGCGCGACCGCCGGACCGGACGATCTCGTCGGTGACCCGGTGCACCCCCACCTCGTCGACGTCGGTCAGCACGACGTGCATGTCGAGCCGGCCGGCCAGGTAGCGGGCGAGGCCTTCCCCGATGCCCGAGCCTGCGCCGGTCACCACGGCGGTCCCGCCGCCGAACACCTCCTGCTGTGTGGGCACGCGTACCTCCGTGAGTGGGACGGGACGTCAGCGGGCGGCGATGAGCGCGCCGCCGTCGAGGGCGACCGTCTGGCCGGTGATCCATCCGGAGCGCGGGCTGAGCAGGAAGGCCGCGAGCTCGGCGGTGTCCTCCGCCGTGCCGACCCGCCCGAGCGGGTACTTCGCGGCGACCTGCGCCTCGTGCCCGTCGAGCAGCGGCGCGGTGAAGCTGGTCCGGATCACCGCGGGTGCGATCGCGTTGACCCGCACCCCCGGAGCCAGCTCCTGGGCGAACTGGCGGGTGAGGTGGACGACCGCGGCCTTGCTCGCTGTGTAGGCGCCGAGACCCCGGGAGGGATGCAGCCCGCCCATCGAGGCGACGTTGAGGATCACGCCGCCGTGCTCGGCCATCCAGGCGTGCCAGGCGCGGGCCGTCCAGCCCACGACGGCGAACGTGTTCACCTCGAAGACCGTGCGGATCGTCCGCATCGGGGTGTCCACCAGCGGCTGGAACGCCGGGCTGAACCCGGCGTTGTTGACCAGCAGGTCCAGCCGGCCGAGCTCCGCGACGGCGCGCTCGACCGCCTCCGCCTGGTGGGCTTCGTCCTCGGCGGATCCCCGGACGGCCACCACCTTCGTGTGCTGCGCCAGCCGTTCGGCGGCCGCGGCGAGCTCGTCCTCCTTCCGCGCCGTGATCACGAGGTGGGCGCCGCGGCGGGCGAGATGCTCGGCGACGGCGAAGCCGATGCCCCGCGAGCCGCCCGTGACCAGCGCGACCTTCCCCGCGAACTCTTGCTCGATCATCGCTCCCCGATCCGCCGCGCCGACGCCGAGATCAACGGGGTCGTCTTCGTGAGCAGGGCGTACACCTTCATGCCCTCGCCCCAGCCGATGACGTTCCGCCCCGAGGGCGAGCGGCCGTAGTTGTTCACCTCCGGGTACCTGGCGACGACGTTGCGCTCGAGCCGCTTCTGGACGAGCAGGTTGAACAGGTCCATCACCGGTTTGCGGACCTCGATCGCCGTGACGCCCCGCCGCAGCATCCGCTTCAGGTTGGCGACCACGAACTCGGTCTGGCGCTCGTGCATGAACATGATCGGGGCGCCGTTCGTGTTCGGCCCGTAGAGCATGTAGAAGTTCGGGAACCCGGCCACCGTGAGGCCGAGGAACGCTTGAGCGTCGCCCTGCCAGACGTCGTGGATGCTGCGGCCCTCGCGGCCGACGACGTCGAGCGTCGCCAGGAACGACGCCGCCGTGAACCCGGTCGCCATGACCAGGACGTCGATCTCGTGGTGGGCGCCCGTCGCGTCGACCACCCCGTGTTCGGTGACCGTGGTGACGGCGTGCGGGACGAGCTCGACGTTGTCCCGCAGGAGCGTGGGGTAGAACTTGCTCTCCTTCACCGGGCGCTTTCCGCCGAACGGGTAGTCGGGAGTCACCAGCTTCGCCAGGTCCGGCCGGTCCCGGAACGTCGTCCTGATGAACTCCTCGCAGATCCGCTGGGCCTGCACGTTCGCCTTCGTGCCCTCGATGAACGAGCGCCCGCCCTGGTAGACCATCGCCTGCCGCAGGCGCACCCACCGGCGGTAGAGCGGACGGCTGAGCCTGGCGCGCTCCGCCGCGGTGAACTCGCGGTCCGGCTTCGGCAGGACCCAGCCGGGCTGGCGCTGGAAGACGTAGAGCTTCGCGACGTCCGGTGCGATGGCCGGCACGATCTGCGCGGCTGTCGAGCCGGTGCCGACGACCGCCACCCGCTTGCCGCGCAGGTCGACGTCGTGGTCCCAGCGGGCGGAGTGGAAGGCCTCGCCGCGGAACCGGTCGAGCCCCGGCCAGTCCGGGTACTTCGGGTTGTTCAGCAGCCCGACGGCCGTGACGACGACGTTGAACCGCTCGCAGGACCCGTCGGAGGCGTGGACCTCGTAGGTGTGGGTCCGCTCGTCCCAGACCGCGCGGGTGACGGCCGTCCCGAGCCGGATGTGCGGCCACAGCTGGAAGCGGTCGACGACGTTGCGCAGGTACGCCAGCAGCTCCGGCTGGCGGACGTGGGTGCGGGTGAAGTCGAAGGGGTGGAAGCTGAAGGAGTAGAACGGGACCGGCGTGTCGACCTCGGCACCGGGGAACGTGTTGTCGTACCAGGTGCCGCCGATCCCGTCGCTCTTCTCGAAGACGGTGAAGTCCTCGATGCCCAGGCGGCGCAGGGCGACGGCCATGCAGATGCCCCCGGCCCCGGCCCCGACCACGGCCACCCGCAGCCGGGGGTGCTCGGTCGTGCGTCGGGGGCGCGTCGCGCCGGAGGTTTCGGTCGCCGCCTGCATCCACCCTCCACTCGTCGGGCCGCACTGCCACGACAATGTTCCGTGAGACGGAACGTATGTTCAGAACTGAGACTAGCAACCGGAAACGGTGGCGGCTAGTGTGATCGAAGGAACATCTGTTCCATTTCAAGGAACATCCGACGAGGAGTGCGATGGGGGACCTCCGCTCGATCCGGGGCCCGGCCCGGCGTCGAGAACTCGCCGCGGCGAGCGTCGGCAACGTCGTGGAGCTGTTCGACTGGCTGCTGTTCGCCAGCCTGGCCCCGTACTTCGCCGGGGCGCTCTTCCCCGGTGAGGATCCCGTCGCCGGCCTGATCTACGCATACGCGGTCTTCGCCGTCGGCTTCGTCTTCCGGCCGCTCGGCGCCGCGGTGATGGGCCGGGTCGTCGACCGCAGGGGGCGGCGGTTCGCCCTGCTCCTGTCGATCGCCGTGACGTCGCTGGCTGCGCTGGTGATCGCGGTGACGCCCGACTACGCGACGATCGGGATCGCCGCGCCGATCGTCGTGGTCCTCGCCCGGCTCGCCCAGGGCCTCACGATCAGCGGGGAGCAGTCCGCCGCGGGCACCTACCTGCTGGAGATGGCGCCGCCGCGCCACCGGTTCCTGTTCGGTGCGGTCTCGATGGCCGCCGTGTCCGTCGGCCAGCTGCTCACGCTCGCCTGCGTGGCCGCACTGCTGGTGGTCTACGGGCCCGACGGTGTCGCGGAGGGCGGCTGGCGGCTGGGCTTCGTCGCCTGCGCCGTGCTCGGCCTCGTCGCGCTCATGATCCGCAGGCTCGCCCCGGAGAGCGAGGTCTTCACCGAGAGGGTCGCGACGCAGCGGCCGCCGCAGCTGCCGATCCTGCGCCGCCACAAGCGCCAGCTGCTCGCCGTCTTCCTGACGATCGCCCCGACCTCGATGGGGCTCTACTTCGTCACCGCCTACCTGCCGGTCTTCTTCGACCAGGCGGGGATCGCCGACAAGGCGAGCATCTCCGGGCAGTTGCCGCTGCTGACGCTGTACCTGATCGCCGTCATCACGCTCACCGGGCCCGTGGCCGACCGGTTCGGCGGCCTGCGGGTCGCCCGGATCGGGAACGCCCTGCTCGCCGTGGTCACCGTGCCCGTGATCGTGGCCGTCACCTCCGGGGCGCTGCCGGTCGTGGCCGGGCTGCTCGTCTACCTGACCGGGCTCGGCATCATCACCGCTCCGGTCACGGTCATCGGCGTCAGCCTGTTCCCGGCCGTCGTGCGCGGGGTCGGGGCAGGTATCCCGACCGCGGTGTCCGTCGTGCTCTTCGGGGGCACCTTCCCGCTCGTCGCGCAGTCGCTCACCGCGGCGGGCAACGCTGATCTCGTCCCGTGGTTGGTCGGGCTCGGGGCCCTGCTCGGCTTCTGCGGAACGGTGCTGGCGCGGACCTCCGACATCGAGCGCTCGCTGGCCGCCGACGGTCTGCCCGCCGATCGGGTGGTCACGGGTTCGGACGGCGGTGCGGTGTGAGCGGCTCCAGAGTCGCGCACCGCCCAGCAGACCTGACATGAGGAGGACGGCATGGACGCCGATGTGCAGGAGATGCTCGATCATCACCGGATCCGCCAGACGCTGCAGGACTACTGCTTCGCCTGCGACCGGGCCGACGAGCTGGCCATGGCGCAGCTGTACGTGGAGGACAGTTGGGACGACCACGGGGTCGTGCGAGCGCCGGGCCGGGAGTACGCCGAGGTGATGACCGCTCGGCTGCTGCAGAACAGCCGCAGCATCTCCCACCACCTCGGCCAGTCCACCATCCGCGTGGACGGCGACACGGCCGGTGCCGAGACCTACTACATCGCGGTGATGGTGACCGTCGACGACGACGGGCGGGAGATCTGCAACCAGATGGGCGGGCGCTTCATCGATCGGCTCGTCCGCACGGACGGCCGGTGGCTGATCAAGCACCGCCGCATCGTCCGCGACTGGGGCATCAGCCTGCCGGTGGAGCACGACTGGACGCTGGTGGCCGGGCTGCCCGACGGCGCGCGCTCGGGGGATGACCCGGCGTTCGAGGTGCTGGGCAGGCGGCACAACGGCTTCCGGCCCGACTTCGCCGGCCGTGCCGCCGGTGATGGCGGCTGACGGGAGGCACGACGACGCGCCGGCTGGGACGCCCCGCGTCCTGGCCGGCGCGCTCCGTGGCCACTGGGCTTGGTCAGATCCCCGCGCCGGGCTCACCTTCGAGGATGATCGCCTTGGTCTCGAGGTAGGTGAGCAGGCCTTCCCGACCGCCTTCCCGGCCGATGCCGGACTGCTTGAACCCGCCGAAGGCGATGCCGTAGTCGGCGCGCTGCGCGTTGTGCCCCACGGTGCCCGAGCGCAGGCGGCGGGCGATCCGGTACGCCCGTTCGGGATCGTTGGTGAACACGGACGCGTTGAGCCCGTAGATGGTGTCGTTCGCGATCCGCACCCCCTCGGCCTCGTCGCTCGCCGGGATCACGCTCAGCACCGGCCCGAAGATCTCCTCCTGGGCGATCGGGCACGCGGGGTCGACGTCGCCGAACACCGTCGGCTCGATGTAGTACCCCTTGGGCAGCTGCGGCGGACGGCGGCCGCCCGCGGCGAGGGTGGCGTTGTCGCGAAGGCCCAGTGCGATGTAGCGCTCCACGCGGTCGCGCTGGCGCTCCGCGGCGAGCGGGCCCATGTCGGTGGCCTCGTCGAACGGGTCGCCGACCCGGATCGCCCGGAAGCTCTCGGCCAGTGCCTCCACGAGCTCGTCGTGGCGCTCGCGGCCGACGACGACCCGGGTGAGCGACGAGCACACCTGGCCGGTGAGGCGTCGCGCCGACGCCGACAGCGAGGCGGCCGCGGTGGCGATGTCGTAGTCGTCCAGGATCACCGCCGCCGACTTGCCGCCCAGCTCGAGGGTGCAGCGCGCGATGCGGTCCGCGCACAGCGCCGCGATCCGCCGCCCGGTCGCGGTGGAGCCGGTGAACGCGATCTTGTCGATGCGCGGGTCGCGGACGAGCTGCTCGGAGACCTCGCGGTCCGCCGTGACGATGTTGAGCACCCCGGGCGGCAGGCCGACCGCCTCGGCGACCTCGCCCAGCACCAGCCCCTCGATCGGGGCCTCCGGCGCGAGCTTGAGCACGACCGTGCATCCCGCGACGAGCGCCGGGGCGACCTTGTGCGTGATGATCGCGAGCGGGCTGTTCCACGGGATGATCGCGCCGACGACGCCCACCGGTTCCCTGGCCAGCAGACCGACCTGACCGGCGACCGGCTTGCGGCGCTCGACGAACGCGAACTCGTCGGCCAGGGCGGCGTAGTCGTGCCACGCTGCGGCCACCCCGGGCAGCATCGCGCTCGCCGCGGAGTGGACGATCCCCATCTCGCAGGTCCAGATCCGGCTGAGGGCGTCCGCCCGCGCCGCGAGCTCGGTGCCGATCGCGCGGACGTACCTGCCGCGCTCGGCGGGATCCAGCCTGCTCCACGGGCCTTCGTCGAAGGCGTGCCTGGCCGCGGCGATCGCCCGGTCCATGTCGGCGGGAGCTGCTTCGGCCACCGTGGCGAACACGTCTTCGGTCGCCGGCTGGATCACCTCGATGACGCGGTCGGTGGCGGGTGCCGTCCAGCTCCCGTCGATGAAGAACTCCTGCAGGTGGGCGACGCCGGCGCCCGTGCCGAGCTCCGTGATCGTGTCTGTCACCGGACTCCTCTTGGGTCGAAGCTCGCGAGCCGGCCGGAGGCGAAGAGTGCTCGGCCTGGTCCGGTTCGCAGGAGCGCCGCCGGGGCCTGCGGGGACCCCGGGGTCGGCGAACGGACTGCTTGACAACTGCGAACCGGACACTAGCGTGTCACTCGAGACGAAACAACCGTTCCGTCATGCTGAACAATCGCGGTCGATGGTTCCGCGGTTCGCGCGGCCCGGGCGGCGCGCGGGGCGACCGGAGGGGCCCACGCGCGTCGACCGGAGCGCATGACCAGCCCGTGGCTCCCCAGGTGTGGAGGTACCGAACAGATGCCCGACGTCCGGTGGTCCGCGAGCTCCCCACCCGAACCCGTGAGGGACCTCCGCCCGGTCGAGGTGATCTCCGAGGACGGGTCGGGACGGCCGGCGCTGCGGGGCAGCCGCTGCCCGGCGTGCGGCCGGCGCGCCTTCCCGCCTCGTGACGTCTGCCAGCACTGCCTGCACGACGGGCTCGAGGACGTGACGCTCGGGAGCGTCGGAACGCTGCACGCGTTCTCGACCGTGCACGTCTCCTCGTCCCGGCCCGTGCCGTACGTGCTGGCGTTCGTGGACCTGCCGGCCGACGTCCGCGTGCTGACGACGCTCGCCTGTCCCGCGGACGAGGTCGTGATCGGGGACGAGGTGCAGGTGGTCCGGACCGACGAGGGATGGGCCTTCACGAAGGCGGGAGGTGCGGACTGATGCCGGACGCGTACGTGATCGGGGCCGGGATGATCCCGATGGGCAGACATCGGGAGTCGTCCTACGCGGGCCTGGCCGCCCCGGCGGCGCGCGCCGCGCTGGCGAGCGCCGGGCGCGAGCCGTCCGACATCGACGCCGTGTACTGCGGCAACTCGTTCGGCGGCATGCTCGCCGGGCAGCGGATCGCCAAGGAGATCGACCTCGGCGGGATCCCGGTGCTCAACGTCGACAACGCCTGCTCCGGCGGGGCGTCCGCCCTCCACGAGGCGGTCGCCGCCGTGCGCAGCGGTCGTCACCGCACGGCCCTCGTCCTCGGCGTCGACAAGCTCACCCAGTTCAACGGCGGCACGATCCCGCTGGTCACCGAGGACTGGGAGGTGCGTCGAGGCATGGTCATGCCGGCCCTGTACGCCATGCGCGCCCAGCGCTACCTGCACGAGCGGCCCGATTCGAGCATCGAGGACCTGGCCGCGGTGAGCGTGAAGGCGCGCACGCACTCCGCCAAGAACCCGTACGCGCAGTACCGCACGACCGTCACGATCGACGAGGTCCTCGCGTCCCGGCCGATCGCCGATCCGCTCACGATGCTGCAGTGCTGCCCCACCGGTGACGGCGCGGCGGCGCTCGTCGTCACTGCGGCCCCGGATCCGGGCCGGCCCGCGCTGAAGGTGCTGGCGTCGGTGCTGCACTCCGGCCGGTTCGCGGCCGGGTACCGCAACATGATCTGGCCGGAGATCAGCGCGTCGTCCGCGGCGGAGGCCTACGCCCAGGCCGGCATCGGACCGCGCGATCTCGACGTCGTCGAGCTGCACGACGCCTTCACGATCGCCGAGCTCGTGTACTACGAGGTGCTCGGGCTCTGCGAGCGCGGCGAGAGCACGGCGTTCCTGCGGGACGGACGCAGCACCTACGGCGGGGACGTCGTGGTCAACCCCAGCGGTGGACTGCTGGCGAAGGGGCACCCGATCGGGGCGAGCGGTGCGGCCCAGGTCGTCGAGCTGTTCTGGCAGCTGACCGGGACGGCGGGGGACAGGCAGGTGCCGAACGCCCGGTACGGGCTCACGCACGTCACGGGCGGCGGGATCAGCGGCATGGACCACGGGGCCTGCTCGATCCACATCTTCGAGGGGACGTCGTGACGCAGCCCGTTCCGACCTCGGTCCCGGCCCGTGAGGTGGTCCGCTGATGCCGGCCAGGAGCGGGAACGGTCCGCTGCGCGGGCTCACCGTCGTCGACTTCAGCACCTTCCTGGCCGGGCCCTTCTGCACCCAGCTGCTGGCCGATCTCGGCGCGGACGTGATCAAGATCGAGCCGCCCGGCGGGGACAGCTCCCGGGCGATCCCGCCGCACTACGTCGGCGGCGAGAGCCTGTACTACCTCAGCGTCAACCGCACGAAGCGGTCGATCGTGGTCGACCTGAAGTCCCCGGCGGGACGGGACCTGGCGGTGGCGCTCGCCGGCCGGGCGGACGTCGTGGTCGAGAACTTCGGCCCCGGCGTCGCGCAGCGGCTCGGGATCGACGCCGAGGCGATCTGCGCGGCCCACCCGCGGTTGGTGTGGTCGTCGATCAGCGGGTTCGGCCGGGCCGGTGACCGCACCGACCTGCCCGCCTACGACATGATCGTGCAGGCGCTGTCCGGGGTGATGATGACGACCGGTGAGCCGGGCGGGCAGCCTGTGCGGCTCGGCATCCCGGCCGGTGATCTGGTGGCCGGGCTCTACACCGCGATCGGCGTGCTGGCTGAGCTGGCCTCCCGGGCCGAGCCCGCCGGATCGCGGGTCGTCGACGTGTCGATGTTCGACGGCCTCATCTCGATGCTGTCCTACCTGGGCGTCTACACGCTCCGCACCGGCGTGCCGCCGGGGCCGCAGGGCAGCGGCCACGCCTCGATCCCGACCTACCGCTCGTTCCTCGGCGGCGACGGGGAGCGGCTCGTCATCACGGCGAACACCGAGCGGATGTGGCGAGAGCTCTGCGCCGTCCTCGAGCGGGAGGAGCTGATCGACGACGCGCGCTACCGCACGGCCGACGACCGCCTGCGCAACGCGACCGACCTGTGGCCGGCACTGGAGGCGGCGTTCCTCGAGCGGCCTGCGCACGAGTGGGTCAAGCGCTGCAACGCGCGGGGTGTCCCGGCGGCGCTCGTGACGGACGTCCCCGAGGCGCTGGACGCCGCGCGCCGGGACAGCCGGTCGATGATCCTGCAGCTGCAGAGCGGACCGGGCGAGCGGATCGACGTGATCGGGAACCCGGTCAAGATCGTCGGTCGCGAGGTCGACTCGGCCGCGTATCCGCCGCGGCTGGGTGAGCACACCGACGAGGTCCTGTCCGAGGTCCTGAACCTGTCCGCCCGGCAGATCGACGAGCTGCGCGCCGCGGGAGCGGTCCGCTGACGCCCGCCGGAGCGACCGCTGGAGATCCCGCTGAAGAGCACGGAAACGGAGAACGGATGTCTGACGAGTACGACCTGATCATGGTCGGCGGAGGAGCGGGCAGCCTGGTCGCTGGACTGGCCGCGGCCGACGCCGGTCTGACGGTCGCGCTGTTCGAGAAGAGCGATCGGGTCGGCGGCGGGGCCGCCTACTCCGGCGGGGTCCTGTGGGCGCCGATGAACCACGTCATGCGGCGCAAGCAGATGTCGGACTCGCTCGACGAGGCGATGCTCTACCTCGAGCACGCCTCCCACGGCCGCGGGGACCGCGCGGTGCAGCGGGCCTACGTGGAGACGATCGGTCCGGTGCTCGAGTACGTCGAGCAGCAGACGGGCATGAAGTTCATCGTCTGGCCGGGCCAGCCGGACTACTACCCGTCGCTGCCCGGTGCCAAGCTGGAGGGCCGCACGGTCCTGCCGCACCCGGGCTCGATCGCCGGAAAGCTGGCGGCGGCCGAGGCGGAGTTCGCCGATCTGCAGAAGGTGCGCTGGTCGCCGCACCTGTCGATCGTGAAGGACATCCAGCGGCTGCTCGCGGGCCGGCCGATCTCGCAGGCGTGGCTCGGCGGGCGGGCGCTGATCGGCGGGCTCTGGCGGACCTACCTGGAACGCGGGCTTCCCTACTACCTCGGTGCCCCCGTGCGTGAACTCGTCGTCGAGGACGGTCGAGTGGCCGGGATCGTGGCCGAGCTCGACGGGGTGCCCACGACGGTGCGGGCCCGCCGGGGCGTCCTGCTCAACACGGGCGGGTTCGAGTGGAGCCGGGAGATGAACACCCGCTACCTGCCGGTGCCCGACGTGCACGCGTTCACCCCGCCGGTCAACACCGGGGACGGCCACGTCATGGCCATGCGTATCGGCGCGGCGACCGCCCTGATGGACCAGGCCCAGTGGGACCCGACGATCCACGTGCCGGACGAGAACCACGACGGCGAGGACCTCTACCTGATGTTCCTCGAACCGCTGAGCCGGCCGCACTCGATGGTCGTGAACCGGAAGGGGCGGCGCTTCGGGAACGAGTCGTCGCACTTCTGCTTCACCGACGCGTGGATGCGCTACAACTCCCGCACCCGCGAGTACGAGAACTTCCCGGCGTACTTCATCGCCGACAGCCAGTACCGGCGCAAGTACGGGCTGCCGAAGGTCGCAGCCGACGCATCGGTCCCGAGCTGGATCACGCAGGCGGACAGCCTCGAGGAGCTCGCCGAGCGCATCGGCGTCGACGCGGCGGGGCTCAAGGAGCAGGTCGAGATCTTCAACGCCGCTGCGGCCACCGGGATCGACACGGAGCACGAGCGCGGCGCAGACGCCTACGACCGCTACTGGGGCGATCCCACGCACACCCCGAACCCGGTGCTGGGCGACGTGTCCGAGCCGCCGTTCTACGCCATCCAGCTGCACCTGGGCACGGCCGGCAACCGGGGTGGACTGGTCATCGACGCCGACGGGCGGGTCGTCAGCGTGACGGGTGAGCCGATCACCGGCCTCTACGCCTGCGGGCACACCGCCGCCGACCTGATCTTCGGCGGCGGCTACAACTCCGGGACCGCCGTCGGCAGTGCGATGGCCTTCGGGTGGCGCGCCGCGCAGGACGCCGCCCGGCGGGCGGCCGCGGACCTGTGACGGTGGCGGACGTGGGTGACGAGGTCCTGGTCGAGCGCGACGGCTCCGTGGCGTGGGTGCGGCTGAACCGGCCCGACCGGCTCAACGCCATGAACGCCGCGCTGATGGACGGTCTCGTGCTGCGGCTGCGGGAGCTGGCCGACGACCCGGAGGTCCGGTGCGTGGCCCTGACCGGGCAGGGGAGGGCCTTCTGCGCGGGCGGGGACGTGGACCTGATGTCCGACCGGGAGCGGCGCGGCTCGCCCACCGACGCCGTGGGGCCGCGGATGGACCACCAGGTGCGGGTCCTCGACCGCCGGTTCGAAGCGATCGAGCTGCTCAGCTCGATGCCGAAGCCGACCGTCGCGATGGTGCGGGGCTGGGCCCTCGGCGGCGGGCTCGCCCTCGCGCTCGCCTGCGACGTCCGGTTCGTCGCCGAGGACGCGCGGCTCGGGATGGGCTTCCTGGCCCGCGCCGTCAGCGGCACCTTCGGGATGGCCTACCTGCTCACGAGCATCCTCGGCAGCGCGAAGGCCCGCGAGTTCGCCCTCCTGCGGGAGTGGGTCGGAGGAGCCGATGCGGTCGCCATGGGCCTGGCGACCTCCGTGCATCCCGCCGACGAGCTGGAGGAGCACACGCAGGAGGTCTGCCGGCGGCTCGCGGCGGGACCCACGTTCGCCTACGGGAAGTTCAAGGACAGCGTGAACTTCGCGCTCGGCGCCGATCTGCGCCGGGTCATGCACTACGAGGCCGTGAACTCGCGGCTGACCTCGCTGTCCGACGACGCGCGCGAGTCGGTCGCCGCCTACCGCGAGAAGCGTCCTCCGCGGTTCACGGGGACCTGACCGGCGGGCCGCGGCTCGTCCGGATCGACGGGATGGGAACGAATGACGGTGCAGGTGGAGTACACGGAAGACGGGCGGGTCGGCGTCATCGCGCTGAACGCGCCGGAGCGGCTCAACGCGATCAGCGAGGAAATGAAGGCGGATCTCTACCGCGCGCTCGACGCCTTCGAGCAGAGCACACGGGCCCGCGTCGCGATCCTGCGCGGGAACGGCCGGGCGTTCTGCTCCGGCTTCGACCTGAGCCGCAAGCGTGGCCAGCACCGCGGAGCCGACCGCGACATCTGGTCGGACCGCCAGCGCCTGCGCGGGCACGCGGAGATGTTCCTGCGGCTGTGGGACTGCCCGAAGCCGGTGATCGCGCAGGTGCACGGGGTGTGCATGGCCGGTGGGGTGCAGCTGCCGATGTGCTGCGACGTGGTCGTCGTCAGTGAGGACTGCCGCATCGGCTGGCCGAAGCTGCCCACCGGCGGTGGGTGGATCAGCCCGATGTTCTCCCTGCTGGTCGGTCCGCACCGCGCCAAGCAGATGGCGATGGTCGCGGGCAGCGAGATCACCGGGAGGACCGCGGCGGAGTGGGGCTACGCGAACCTCGCGGTGCCCGCCGACGAGCTCCAGAAGACGGTGTGGGGGCTGGCCACCGACATGGCCCGGATGGCGCCGAGCGTCCTTCAGCTGAAGAAGGCCGCGATCAACCGCGTGTGGGACCGCATCGGGTTCCGCGACACCGTCCTGGCCGGCGTCGAGTGGGACGCGATGGTGCACAAGGACGCCTCCAGCGAGGTGCTGCGCGGCTGGCTGCGCGAGCACGGCATGAAGGCCGCGATCGCGCGCTTCCAGACCGAGGGCATCCCCGATGGGGACGAGGCCGAGCAGGCCGGCGGGCAGGCCGATGACCAGCACTGACCCGATCGTCGGATCCCCGAACGGCGCAGGCCCGGCGAACGCGCTCCCGGCGCCCGCCGAGCCGACGATCGCCGACGCGCTCGCGGCGATCGCGCGCCGGTCTCCGGCGAGCCCGGCCGTCGGGCGGCGCGGCGAGCGCCTGCGCACCTACGCGGAGCTGCACGAGCGGACCGACCGGCTGGCCAACGCGTTCACCGCGGCGGGGCTGCGCCCCGGCGCCCCGGTGGGGGCCTGGATGGAGGACTGCCCCGAGTACCTCGAGGTGTACCTCGCCGCTGCCAAGGCCGGACTGGTCGTGGTGCCGGTCAACGCCCGGTTCACCGCGGAGGAGGCCCGCTACGCACTCGACCGCGGGGACGTGCAGGCCCTCGTCTTCACCGACGGCACGGCGCCGAAGGTGGAGGAGGCGGCCGCAGACCGCCCGCTGCGGCTCACGCTCACCCCGGGCACGGAGCGGGTCGCGGGCGCCGCCGCGTACCAGGACGTGCTGGCCGCAGCCGCGGCCACCCGGGCGGCCGCGGCGGTGCCCGGCGACGCTCCGTACATCATGGCCTTCACCAGCGGCACCACCGGCTTCCCGAAGGCGGCCGTGCTCACCCACCGGTCGGTGATGACGGTGTGCCGCAGCCAGGTGGCGGCCACCCGCCTCCCCGCGTACGGAGTGCGGGCGCACACCAACTCGATGTCGTTCACCTCGAGCGTGTCGGCGCACCTGCTGCCGACGCTGTTCACCGGCGGTGCCTCGGTCCTGATGGGGACCGGCTGGCACGTCGACGACCTGCTCGACGTGGTCGAGCGGTACCGCGCGACCCATACGACGATCCCGTCCCCGTTCGTCCGCGATCTCGTCGAGCACCTCGGCGGCGCCCCGGACCGGCTCGGCAGCCTGCAGTCGATCCTCCACGCCGGATCCAAGGTGGACGGCTCACTGCTGCAGCAGCTGGGGGAGCTCGCTGGTGCCCGCTTCGTCGAGGGATGGGGGATGACCGAGAACTCCGGCGGGCTGGTGTGCTCCACGTCGGCGCTGGACGTGCTGGGCGCCTCACCGATCGGCTCGGCCGTGTTCGACACCGTCGGTCGACCCGTCCCGGGTGTCGAGGTCGAGGTGGTCGGCGCCGACGGTGCGCCCCTGCCGCACGATGGCGAGTCCGTCGGAGAGCTGCTGGTGCGCTCGCCGAGCCTGGTGGCCGGGTACTGGCGGGACGAGGCGGCCACCGCGAAGGCGTTCCGGGACGGCTGGTACCACAGCGGTGATCTCGGCTCGATCGACGCCCACGGGTACGTGCGGGTCGTCGACCGGCGGGCGGACCTGATCGTCAGCGGCGGCATGAACATCTACCCGGCCGAGGTGGAGCGCGTCCTGCGCACCCATCCCGCCGTCGCCGAGTGCGCCGTCGTCGCCGGACCGCACGAGCGCTGGGGCCAGACCCCCGTGGCCGTGGTCGTGGTCCGGCCAGGGGTGTCCCTCACGCAGGACGAGGTGATCGCGCACTGCCGCGCGCACCTGGCGGGCTACAAGAAGCCCACCTCGGTGCTCTTCGTCGAGCAGCTGCCCCGCAACAGCAGCGACAAGATCGCGCGCGAGCGCCTCCGGCAGATCGTGGCGGCGGCCGCCGGCTGAGCCCGCCTCCCGAACCCCGACCGCCGGCCCGACAGGAGTGAGGACCATGAGCGAGACGACCACCGTCGAGGACCGCATCGACCTGGAGCTCGACCCCGCAGCGCTGTTCGCCGTGCTCCGCGACCTCGACCAGGTCGCGCCGTGCGTGCCGGGCGCGAGCCTGGATCCGCGGGCCCCGGACGACGGGGGAGTGCGGACCGGCGAGGTCGTGTTCGCGTTCGGCCCGATCCGCTACCGCTACCGGGGAACGATGACGGTGAAGGAGCTAGTCGAGGCCGACCGGCGGATCACCTACCAGGCGGCGGCGAGCGAGACCTCCGGCGAGGGCGATCTCAGCGCCGACCTGACCCTGGCCGCGCTGGAGCGGGGGAGCGGCGGCTCCACCCTCGTGGTGAAGTGCGATGTGGCGCTGACCGGGATGGTCGCCGACTTCGCCGCGGGCATGGTGGGCGACGTCGCGCACGACATCTTCCAGCAGTTCGGCAAGGCGGTGAAGGCGCGCTACGCCGATGGGGACGCTGCGACCGTCGATGCCGGCGAACCCCCAGCGGGCCAGTACCGCGCAGCCGAAGCAGCCGGGGCGGCACCGCCGCCCGCTGCCCCGCGGGCCATCGGCGCGTTCGGGATGGTCCTGCGGATCACGCGCGCGCGGCTGGGCCGGCTGGTCCGGGGGATCTTCGGCCGGGCGGGGAGGGCGGTCCGGTGAGGCCGTCCGTGCTGGACGGCTACCGGGACCTACCGATCGTGGTGACCGGCGCCGCCTCGGGCATCGGCGCCGCGGTCGCCGGTCTGCTCACGGACGCGGGCGCTGAGGTCGTCGGCGTCGACCGGAGCCCGGCGCGCCACGGCGTGGCGCGGTCCGTGCAGGCCGACCTCGGCGATCCCGATTCGCTGGCTGCTGCGGTGGCGCAGCTGCCGCGGCGGATCGGTTCGCTCTTCCTGTGCGCCGGCCTCTCCGACGGTGCGGCCGCGCCCCGGCGCGTCGTCGAGGTCAACTTCCTCGGCCTGCGCGAGCTGGTCGAACAGCTCGCGCCGCGGATCGCCCGCGGCGGGGCGGTCGTGAGCACCACCTCCGCGGCCGGGCGCGGCTACCGGGAGAACGCCGCCGACGTGCTCGGGCTGGTGCGCACCACCGGGTTCGCCGATGGCCGGCGCTGGTGCGAGCAGCACCACGGCTACCTCGATCGCCGCGGCGGCTACCGGATCTCGAAGGAGGCGCTCGTGCTCTACACCAAGCTGCGGTGCTGGGAGCTGATGGAGCGGCAGGGGGTCCGCATCAACACCGTCGGTCCCGGCGTGACCGACACCCCGATGCTCGCCGATTCCGCGAAGGCCCACGGCGCGGCCCGGCTCGATGCGCTGCTCGCGCCGGTCGGCCGCCGCGCCACCGCCGAGGAGCAGGCGCAGATCCTGCTCTACCTCAACAGCGGATGGGCGAGCTTCGTGACCGGGCAGGTGATCTGGAGCGACGGCGGCCGGATCAGCACCGAGGAAGTGGCCGCGCTCGGCGCGCCGGTGCCGGTGGGGACGTGGCCGTGACGGCGACCGGGAGCCGGCCGGAGCGGACCGTCCCGGTGCCCGACGAGCTGCGGGCCGCCGCGCGGAAGGTGTCGAACTGGGGCCGGTGGGGACCGGACGACGAGCTCGGCACACTCAACCACATCACGCCCGCGCACGTCGCGCGCGCCACGGCGCTGGCCCGACGGGGCGCGGTCTTCTCGCTGAGCGTCCCGTTCGACGCCGACGGCCCGCAGGGTGCGCACGGGTACCGGCGCAACCCCGTCCACCTGATGACGCTCGACGGCGGCGACCACGACGTGGCCGAGCGGCTCGGCGGCTGGGGCGGGGAGGCGGAACGCCAGGTCAGCGAGCTGTGGCGGGGCCCGATGCGGTTCAACGACGACTTCATCATGATGCCGCTGCAGTGCGCGACCCAGTGGGACGCGCTCGCCCACGTCTACTACGAGGACCGGCTCTACAACGACCGGCCGGCCGGCACGGTCACCAGTTTCGGCGCCACTCGCAACGGCATCGACAAGGTCGCCGCCCGCGGCATGGTCGTCGGCCGCGGGGTGCTGCTGGACGTCGTCGCCCACCGCGGCGCCACGCACCTGGAGGCCGGCGCGGTGATCGGGCCCGAGGAGCTGGAGGCCGTCGCGGCGGCGCAGGGCGTGGACGTCGGCACCGGCGACATCCTGCTCGTGCGGACCGGGTGGTGGCAGTACTTCCGCTCGACCGGCGGCTCGGGGGCCGGGGGACCCGGGATCACCTGGCGCTGCGCGGAGTGGCTGCATGAACGCGAGGTCGCGGCGATCGCGGCGGACAACCTGGCGCTGGAGACGAGCACCAAGGAGTTCCCCGGCGTGACGCTGCCGTTCCACATGCTCGCGCTGCGCGACATGGGGATGCTCCTGGGCGAGATGTGGGACCTGGAGACCCTGGCCCACGACTGCGCCGAGGACGGGGTCTACGAGTTCCTGCTCGTCGCCCAGCCCCTGCTGATCACCGGCGCCGTGGGCTCGCCGATCAATCCTCTCGCCATCAAGTAGGACCAGGAGCAGCTGTGGACGTGAGCCACGACCAGGATCGCCCGGGGCCCGGCGGCCTCTGGGACGTCGTCGTCATCGGGGCCGGGTTCTCCGGCCTGTACCTGCTGCACCGGGCCCGCGAGCTGGGACTGCGGACCCGCGTGTACGAGGCGGCGCCGGACGTGGGCGGTGTGTGGTACTGGAACCGCTACCCGGGCGCGCGGTGCGACACCGAGAGCATGTACTACTCCTACTCCTTCTCCCCGGAGCTGGAGCAGGAGTGGCCGCTGGAGGAGCGCTACCCCAGCCAGGAGAAGAACCTCGCGTACCTGCGGCACGTCACCGACCGGTTCGACCTGCGCCGCGACATCGTGTTCGAGACCCGGATCAGCGGCGCGGTGTGGGACGACGAGGAGCACGTCTGGACGGTGCGGACCGACACCGGTGACGAGGTGCGGACCCGGTACCTGGTGACCGCGGTCGGGTGCCTGTCGACGCCGAGCAAGCCACGGTTCGAGGGCCTCGAGGAGTTCACCGGCGAGCTGCTGTACACCAGCGAGTGGCCGGAAGACGCCGACCTGACCGGGAAGCGGGTGGGGGTGATCGGCACCGGCTCCACCGGGATCCAGAGCATCCCGGAGATCGCCAGGATCGCCGCGCACGTGACGGTGTTCCAGCGGACGCCGCAGTACACCCTGCCCGCCAACAACCACCGGCTCGATCCCGACTTCGTCAAGGACCTGAAGACCCGGTACCGGGAGATCCGGGAGCGCTGCCGGCACTCGGCTGCCGGTACACCGTACCCGGTGCCGACCCGGTCCGCCCTGGAGGTGCCGGAGGAGGAGCGGATCGCGGCGTTCGAGCAGGCGTGGGAGCGCGGCGGCGGACGGCTCCTGGGGACCTACACCGACATCCTCGTCGACGAGGCCGCCAACGAGACCGTCGCCGAGTTCGTGCGGCGCAAGATCCGCGAGATCGTGAAGGACCCACGGACAGCGGAGCTGCTCACCCCGACGACGTACCCGATCGGCACCAAGCGGATCCCGCTGGACAGCGGGTACTACGAGACGTTCAACCGGGAGAACGTCTCCCTCGTCGACCTGCGGCGGACCCCGATCGAGCGGTTCACCCCGCGCGGCATCCGGACGAGCGAGACCGAGGTGGAGCTGGACGCGGTCGTGTTCGCCACCGGGTTCGACGCGATCACCGGCAGCCTGCTGGCGATCGACCCGGTCGGCCGCGACGGGCTGACCCTGCAGGAGAAGTGGGCGAAGGGACCGCTCACCTACCTCGGGATCGCCACGGCCGGTTTCCCGAACCTCTTCATGATCACCGGGCCCGGGAGCCCCTCGGTCCTCACGAACATGCCCACCGCCATCGAGCAGCACGTGGACTGGGTGATCGACTGCCTCGCGCACCTGGAGAAGAACGGCATCGCGGTGATCGAGGCCGGGGCGCGGGCCGAGGAGCGCTGGACCGACCACGTCGGCGAGGTCGCCTCCCGGACCCTCTACCCGATGGCCGCATCGTGGTACGTCGGGGCGAACATCGACGGGAAGCCCCGGTCGTTCATGCCCTACGCCGGCGGCCTCGGCCGGTTCCGCAAGATCTGCGACGCGGTCGCCGCGGGCGGTTACCCCGGGTTCCGCTTGGGGGACCGCGAGACCGAGGTGGACATCGACTTCGGCGCGTTCACTCCCGACATCCCGACGGGAGTGCCCCAGCCCTGAGCCGGACCGGCTCGATCACCTCACGGCCGACCGCGGCGAGCTGGCCGACCAGCTCGTCCGCGGTCTCCCAGGCGAACGCGACCGAAACGAGGTTGACCCTGCTCGCGAGGAGTTCCTGGACCTCGGCGAGCACGGCGGCGCCACCCGCGGGCGCTGCGGGACCGGCCGGCCCCGTGCCGCCGTGGTGCACCCGGGCGATCGTGCGCGCCCCGAGACCGCCTGCGGACCAGCTGACCTCCTGCCGGAACCACAGCCGCTGCGGGTCCCGCCCCGCCGCCCGCACCTCGCGGCGGATCCGGTCGAAGACCCGCAGCGCCTCGGCACGGTCGATCGCCATGGGCAGCCAGCCGTCCCCGTGCAGGGCGATCCGCTGCACCACTCGCGGCCCGGTGCCGCCCACCAGGATCGGCGGGTGCGGGCGCTGCAGCGGCCGGGGGGCGAAGCACACGTCCGAGAACGACACGTACCGACCGGCGAACGACGGGTCGTCGGACGTCCACAGCTCGACGAGGGCCGCCAGGTACTCGTCCGTGATCGCGCCGCGCTCGGCGAAGGGGTAGCCGAGCCGGTCCGCCTCCGCGGCGTACCAGCCGGATCCGACGCCGAGCAGCAGCCGCCCGCCCGACAGCTGGTCGAGGGTGGCCAGCGCTTTGGCGAAGCCGATCGGCTCGTGGTTGGGCAGCACGGCCACGCCGAGCAGGAACCGGATCGTGCTCGTCCGGGCCGCGAGGAACGCGAACAGCGTGGGCAGGTCCCACCACGTCCGGTTGCCCAGCAGCGCGACGGAGCCGCGGGGCGGCAGGACGTGCTCAGGGAACTGCACGACGTCGAACCCGGCGGACTCGGCCGCCCGGACCACCCGCACGAGATCATCGACCTCGGTCAGGCGGTCGGGCGGGTAGACGGCGAACGAGAAGAACGGCCGGCTCGGGGACGGCACCGGTGCGGCGAGGTGAGCCATGCGCGATCCACGCCCGTCAGGACCGGGCCAGCTCCCGCACCTTGCCCAGGGTGTGCATGGAGGCCTCGTACGCCAGTTGGCTGCGGTGCTCGCGGGGCAGCGACACGTGCGTGAGGTAGCCGTGGGGCAGGCGCGGGTAGCGGGTGATCGACGCCTTGACCCCGCTGTCCGCGAGCCGGTGCCCGTAGGCTCGGCTCTCCTCGCAGAACGTGTCGAGCACCCCAGCGGTGATCACAGCAGGTGGGGCGCCCTTCATGTCCTCCTGCAGCAGCACGCTGGCGCGCTCGTCGCGGGCGTGCGCGGCATCGGCGAGGTAGTTCCCCCAGTACCACGAGGTGGCCGTGAGGGTCGGCCCGAACCGTTGGTCGCGCTCCGCCCAGGGGCGCAGCCCGACCTCCTCGGCCAGACCGATGTGCGCGAAGGGGCCGTAGACGATCGCCTGACCGGTCAGCTCGATCCCGCGTCTCGTGCACTCCAGTGCGGTCGCGCCGGCCAGGTTCGCCCCGGCGGAGTCCCCCATCACGACGACCGCGTCCGGGTCGCCGCCGAACGCCGCGATGTTCTGCTTGACCCACTCGACGCTCGCGACGCAGCACAGGAACGGCGTGGGGAAGGGGTGCTCGGGAGCGAGCGGGTAGTCCACGCTGGCCACGACGACGTCGCAGACCTCGCAGATCGCCCGGGCGGTCGGGTCGTAGGTGTCGACGCTGCCGAACACCCAGCCGCCGCCATGGAAGAAGACCACCACCGGGTGCGGGCCCGGCGTGCGCGGCCGGTAGACGCGCACCCCGACGCGCAGCCCTTCCGCCTCGAACGCCGCGTCGGACACCTCACCGATCTCCCGTCGGGCTTCGGGGGTATCGCGGTGCAGCGCCTGGAGGCGGGCGAAGGTCGCGCGTGCCTCGGCCGGTGTCATGTCGCTGAACCACCGGCCGTTGAGGATCTTCGCCCGTTCGGCGAAGCCGCGGGACAGCTCGGGATCGGGCTCCATGGGGTCCAGCCCGTCGAACTCCTCGATGAACACGAGAGACTCCGATCAGAAGACGGCGTAGGCGTTGGCGGGGGAGGCGCAGCCGCGCGGCAGGTTGAGCGGCGCGGACACGAGGGCGAACGACCAGGTACCCAGCTCCGCGCAGCGGACGGCCAGGTCCTCGAGCGCCCAGAGCTCACCGAGCGGGAGACCGAGCAGGACCAGCAGTCGGTGGTGGGCCCAGCCGACCGAGCGGTCGTAGGGCAGCGCCTCCAGGGTGGGATTGTCGGCGACGACACCCGCGATCCGTCGGTCCCACAACCAGGCCGTGGTCTCGACGCTCGCGTCCAGGCCGGGCAGGCGCAGCGCCGTGCGGTCCTCCCGGAACGCCGCGACCAGCTGATCACGGCGCGCATCGTCCAGCCCGAGGTACCACGGCAGCCAGCCGGTCCGCAGCAGCAGCACGTCGCCCGGCTCGATCGCCACACCCTCGTCCGCCGCGATCTCCTCGATGATCTCCGCGCTGACGGCGAACCGCTCGTCCGGCCGGACCGGCGGCAACCCTCGGCGCGACCGGTGGCGCGGCAGGTCGACGAGGACACCGCGCGTCATGATCCCGGTGCGGGCCCAGCGGTCGATACCGAGGACCCCGCCCCCGTCGAGGTCGGACTCCTGCCGGCCTCCGTAGTAGCCGAACTGGCGGAAGCGCTGGTGGCGCAGGCCGTCCCACTGGGTGCTGCCCTGGAGGTAGAAGTTGTCCAGGTAGTCGTCGCGGCTGTTGCGCTTGAGGACCTCGTGGTGCTGCAGCGGCTCCCGCTTGGACCAGAACACGGTGGCGGGCTCGGTCAGCGGCAGGTCGAGGTTCACGACGACGCCGTGGCGGACCGAGCGGAACGCCGCCGCGGTCTTCTCAGGGGTGATGAAGTTCAGGCAGCCGAGCTCGTCGTCGGCGCCGAAGACACCCCAGCAGTGGCGTTCGGTGGTGCCTTCGACGAAGGGCAGCTCGGCGTACTTCGGGTAGGTCATCGCGGGCTCCCGACGGCGCGGACCGGAGCCGTGCTCGCCGTCGGGGCGGAGCGGATCAGCTCCCGCAGGGCGGGCAGGACCTCGGTGCCGAAACGCACGATCTGGTCACGGGTGGTCTGGACAGTGCTGCCGGGCAGCTGCAGGCGGATGTTGAGCGCCGTCGTGCCGCTCTCAACGAGTTTGGCGTGCAGCTGGGCGGCCAGCTCAGCGCCGGTCTCGGCCCGGACCATGTCGGTCCGGTCGCCGTTCGCCCAGGTCCGCGGGGCTGATCGCGGCGCCGTCGAGCCGCGGCTCGCGGGCCGGGGGCCCAGCCAGCACCGGCGGATCAGCACCCGCGGGCCGGTGCCGCCGCGGGCGTTGTGGATCTCGGTGAGCTCCCTGGCTTGGGCCGGGGACTTGAACGTGGCCACGAGTGATCCCGCGCCGGCCGCGGCGACCTTGGCCGCGGCGACCGGACCGGCGACCGCGCCCAGCACGGGCACGGGCCGATCCGCGAGGACGCGGACGGCGCGGTCGTCGCCGAGCGGGCCGCCCGCCTCGCCGCGCAGCGCGGCCACGACCTTCGGCAGGGCCCGGTAGAAGTCCGCACGCCGGGTCTCGTGCGCAGCCCCGGCGAGGGCGAAGTCGTCGGCGGCGAATCCGGGCGCGAACCCTGCCCCGACCCGCCCGGGATGTCGGGCAGCGAGCCAGGCGAGTTCCTCCAGCAGGAGGTTGACCGGGCGCAGCGGCAGGATGACAGGGCACGGCGCTGCCCATGCGGTGCCGAGCACGTCGAGCAGCCAACAGCAGCCGAGCACCGGGGTGGGCACGTAACCCTCGAACCCGCCATGGTGCTCGCTGAGCGTGACGCCGTCGAACCCCGCCTCCTCCGCGAGCCGCGCCTGGTGCAGCAGCTCATGCACGGCGCTCGTGGCGTCGAGGTCCTCGAGGTAGAGGCCGAGCGAGATGCTGCCTTCGGCGAACGGCTCGTGAGCCGGCCCGGTCACGGCCGGGCCCCGTGCAGCACTGCCGGCGGCACCGCACTCCGCCGGTCGGCACCGCGTCTCGTCAGCCCATCGACCCCGTGCAACCTGCGCAAATCCGCGTCTCCCTCCTCGGTGGCACGACCGTGCGGCCGCTTGACGCCGGCGGGAACGGGACGCTATCAATGGCACGAGTGCGAAACAAGTGTTCTGTCAAACGGAACGGTAAGACTCGTGCTCCGTCGACCTGCGGGAGAACCCTCCGCGGCCGGCCTTCCGGTTCGTCCGGGTTCGGGTTCCTCGCGCACGCCAGTTGTTTGACCAGAACCCCAAGAGACATATAGCTTCGCCAGAAGACACACTGTCTTCTGACCTTCTGATCTTCTGATCTTCCACCGCTGCTGGGGGTTGAGGCATGGCGATTCCGGGCGACGACGCGGCGAACGCTCCGCCCGCCGGTCGAGGACGGCCGCGGCTGCGGGTGGCGATCATCGGTGCCGGTGCGGGCGGGCTGTGCATGGGCGTGGCGCTGCGCCGCGAGGGATCGTGCGATTTCACGATCTTCGAGAAGAGCGACGGGATCGGTGGCACCTGGTGGGACAACCGCTTCCCCGGCGCGGAGGTGGACACCGCCGTCCCCTTCTACTCGTTCAGCTTCCACCCCTACGCCTTCACCAGGACGCACGTCCGCCAGCCCGAGCTGCAGGCCTACCTGGAGAACGTCGCCGACACCTACGGCCTGCGACCGCACATCCGCCTGCGGACCGCCGTGGTCCGGGCGGAGTGGGACGAGGCCACCCACACCTACGAGGTGTTGACCTCCACCGGTGAGCGGGAGCGGTTCCACGTCGTCGTGTCTGCGGTCGGGCTGCTGAACGAGCCGAACCACCCCACCTGGCCGGGCCTGGACCGCTTCCGGGGGCCGAAGTTCCACTCGGCGCGCTGGGACCCGGACGTGGACGTGACCGGCAAGCGGGTCGCGGTGGTCGGCACCGGCTCGACCGCCGCCCAGATCGTGCCGGCGATCGCGCCGATCGTCGAGCACCTGACGCTCTTCCAGCGGCAGCCGGGATGGGTGATGCCCAAGCTGGACCGGGACTTCACCCCCGAGGAACGCGCGCGGCTGCTGCGGCCCGGCTACCGCCGGTGGATGCGGCTGAAGCAGTTCCTGACCTACGAGAAGACCCTCGGCAAGTCGTTCATCGAGGGCACGCCGTCGAACGTCGCCGCGCAGCGGATCTGCGAGAAGTTCATCGAGGAGACCTTCCGCGACCGGCCCGACCTGGCGAAGCTGGTGACCCCCGACTACCCGTTCGGGGGCAAGCGGCCGGTCAAGGAGAGCAAGTTCTACCCGGCGCTGCTGCGCGAGAACGTGGAGCTCGTCCCGCACGCGGTCGCCGAGGTCACCGAGACCGCCGTCGTGGACGACACCGGAACGAGCCACGAGGTCGACGTCCTCGTCATGTGCACGGGGTTCAAGGCGGCCTCGTTCCTGGACACCGTGGAGATCGTCGGCCGCGGCGGGCGCACGATCCACGAGGTCTGGGGCGACGAGCCGCACGCCTACCTGGGCCTCACGGTCGCGGGATTCCCGAACTTCTACATGCTGTACGGACCCAACACCAACGGCGCTCCGATCATGTTCATGCACGAGCGCCAGGTCGAGTTCGTCATGGCCAACATCAAGCGGATGGTGCGGCGCGGGGTGACCGCGATCGAGGTCCGCAAGCCGGTGATGGACCTGTTCAACCGCATCATCCAGCGCCGGATGCAGCGCTACGTCGTCGCGCGGTACCGGGACGTGCACAACTACGGCCGCGCGCGGACGGGCCGCGACGTCATCTACTGGGCCGAGGGCATGGTCGCCTACGCCGTCCTGACCCGGACCACCGCGCGCCTGTCCTCCCGTGCCGAGCGTCTGGGTTCCTGCCGCGGGGCGGGCGGGATCGACGACGCCCGATCCGCGGGCTCGGCACGGCGAGAGCAGCACAGCCGGAGCGGCGTGAGCGACCCGGACCAGTTGACGCGAATGTGAGGCAATGCGATGTCGAAGCCGACCGGAAAGCCGACGATCGATACGGAAGCCCTCCGCCGGAAGTACCGCGAGGAACGGGACAAGCGGCTTCGCCCGGACGGCACCCGGCAGTACGTGGACATGGTGGGCAAGTTCGCCGCGTTCGCCGAGGATCCCTACGTCACCGAGCGCATCGAGCGGGAACCGCTGACCGACAGCGTGGACGTCATCATCCTCGGTGGCGGGTTCTCCGGGCTGATCACCGCCGGGCGGCTGCGGCAGGCGGGCGTGAAGCGGATCCGCATCGTCGAGAAGGGCGGGGATTTCGGCGGAACCTGGTACTGGAACCGGTACCCAGGGATCCGCTGTGACGTCGAGTCCTACATCTACATGCCCTTCCTGGAGGAAGTCGGTTACATCCCGACGGAGAAGTACGCCAAGGGTGAGGAGATCTTCCGGCACTGCCAGGCGATCGGGCAGTACTTCGATCTGTATTCGGATGCCTGTTTCCAGACCGTGGTGAAAAGGGTGTGGTGGGACGAGACCACCGCCGAGTGGATCGTGGAGACCGATCGGGGCGACGCGATGCGGACGCGGTTCCTGTGCCTGGGCAGTGGCGGCATGCACCGGCCGAAGCTGCCCGGGATCCCCGGTATCGAGGACTTCCGCGGGCCCGCCTTCCACACCAGCCGCTGGGACTACTCGGTCACCGGGGGGAACGCGGACGGAAACCTCACGAAGCTGCAGGACAAGCGGGTCGGGATCATCGGGACGGGGGCGTCGGCGATCCAGTGCATCCCGCATCTGGCGGAGTGGTCGAAGGAGCTCGTCGTCGTCCAGCGGACCCCGTCGTCGGTGGACGTCCGCGGCAACAAGCCGACCGATCCGGAGTGGGCCGCGAGCCTGCAGCCCGGCTGGCAGCGCAAGCGGATGCTCAACTTCACCTCGATCCTGCTCGGCGTCCCGCAGGACGAGGACCTGGTGAACGACCGGTGGACGGACGTCTGGTCGCGGATGGGCCGCTACCAGGGATCGCGCACCGACGCGGCGAGCGTCGCGGAGATGCTGGAGCTGGCCGACTTCGAGAAGATGGAGGAGATCCGCGCGCGGATCGACGAGATCGTCGAGGACAAGGCCACCGCCGAGGCGCTCAAGCCCTGGTACAACCTGTTCTGCAAGCGCCCGCTGTACAGCGACGAGTACCTGCAGGTCTTCAACCGCCCGAACGTCCGGCTGCTCGACACCGACGGTCGTGGTCTCGACCGCATCACCGAGCACGCGCTCGTGTTCGACGGGGTCGAGTACCCGATCGACGTGCTCGTCTACGCCACCGGGTTCCGGGTCGGTGTACCGCCGCACCAGGCGGGCGAGTTCCAGGTCGTCGGCCGGGGCGGAGTCGAGATGGCGCAGCGGTGGGCGAAGGGGTGCCCGTCACTGCACGGCATGTACTCGCACGGTTTCCCGAACATGTTCTTCATCGGCCAGGGCTGCCAGGCCTCGCTGACGACGAACGTGCCGCACATGCTCGACGAGCAGGCCCTGCACGTCGCGGCGCTGATCTCGCGGTGCCTCAAGGACGGCGTGCGGTCGATGGAGGTGCGCCGCGAGGCGGAGGAGGCGTGGGCGGCCACCCTCCAGGCGAAGGCGGTCGACCGGCGCAAGTTCGAGGAGGAGTGCACTCCGAGCTACTTCAACAACGAAGGTGAGCTCGACCGCCCCACGATCCTGTCCCGCGGGTACGGCGGCGGTCCGCTGGAGTACATCGCGATCCTGGACCGCTGGCGGAACTCGGACGAGCTGACCCGTGACGTCGAGTTCGCCTACGACTGATCGTGCCCGGTGAGCGCACCGCCGGCCTGCGGACGGGCCAGGCCGGCGGTCCACAGATCGGCGAGCGTCTCCAGCACGACGGACTCGTCGGCCGGGAGCGCGCCCCGCCGGGACAGCAGGACCGCCCGGGACAGCAGGTGGCTGAGCAGGATCACCCGGGTCCGCNCCGCACCCCGCTCGCTCTCCGGCCACAGCGCGAGGTAGCGGGGGAGNTGCTCGTCCACGGTGATCCCGCGGGCCCCTTCGGCGTCGGCGCCGACGGACAACTCCTGCCACACCGCGGCGATGATCTGGTGCGCGCGCTCGGAGTACCAGCCGATGGCCTTGTCGAGCCACTGCCGCACGGCGGGTCGGATGTCGGCGGTGTCGCCGGAGATCTCCGCGTCCAGCCCGGCGTAGAGCTCAGCGACGCTGTCCTGCACGGAGTCGGTGAGGACCTGGAGCACCTCGGCCTTGTTCTTGAAGTGGAGGTAGAACGTCGACCGGGTGACGCCGGCGGCGCTGACGATCTCCTCGACGCTGGCTCCGTGGTAGCCGTTGGCCTCGAAAGCCCCGAGCGCGGCGTCCAGCAAACGTCGGCGCGTGATGAGCTGCTGCTCCTCGCGAACGCTCCGCGGGTACGGAGAATTCTTCTTCGCGCCAGCGATGGCGGCAGCCGGCGAATCCTTACCTGCCATGGATCGAGTATACCGTCCGTCTTCTCCGGTCGCGGGATCGGGCACTTCGAGAATTCTCGCGGCGCGGTGTCGGTGAATGCTGTCCGAGAGCGGTTCGTGTAGTCTGCGACGGATGNTGAAAGACNGATNATCGCTTGACAAGACACACTGACGTGTCTAGTTTCGGGGAAATTCATCCCGCCGGTCCGGCGTCGGCCCGGCCGGCGGAGTATCCCTGCCGACCGGGCATGCGCTCCGGTGTCCCCTGATGTTTCGCGGAGTCGCGTCGAACAGGATGGAGTTGATGTGCGGCGGGTAGTGGTGGCCGTGGACGGTTCCGGGAAGTCGTACGTCTTCTCCGACGAGAAGATTCCCGAGACCGGCTTGCTGTTCCGGGCGGATCCAGAACGGATCCGCGCATGGCTGGACGCGATCGACCCCGCCGACGTCTACCGGCCGGCGCAGCCGCCGGAGGGCGGCGCGCTGTGGTACCTGAGCGAGCTGCCGCCGGGCAAGGGGATGACCGCTACCTCGGTCGCCGACGGGATGGACGAGCGCGGGTTCCACGTCACGAAGACGACCGACTTCATCTACATCCTCTCCGGCAGAGTCCTGCTCGACCTCGACCGCGACACCGTAGAGCTGGCCGCCGGTGACGCCGTCGTCCTGCAGGCCGCCAACCACGCCTGGCGCAATCCCACCACCGAGCCCGCCCGCTTCCTCGACCTGCTCATGTCCAACGCCTGATCCGCGGCCTGCCACCTGTTCGGCAACAGGCAGCGGCGGGAGGAGACCGATGACGTTCGACCAGTACCGATTCCTCGCCGTCTCGGTCGAGGACGACGGCATCACGACCGTGCGGATGGGGGACCCGGTCGGGCCGGACTTCGTCGAGGCCGAGCACCCGATGCACCGGGAGCTGCTGCACGTCTGGGACGACCTGGCCAGGGCCCCCGAGGTCACCGGTGTGGTGCTCACCGGCTGCGGCGACCGGTTCTTCACCGGCCCCACTCTGGAGGCCCTGCGCGACCTCGTCGCGGCGCACCCGTACGGCGTGGTGCGGCAGATGGAAGAGGCGCGCGGGATCGTCAGCCGCGTCCTGGAGTTCGACAAACCGCTGGTGGCCGCTGTCAACGGGCCGGCCGTCAGCGTCGCCTGCCAGCTCGCGTTCCTCAGCGACGAGGTGGTCGCGGTGCCCGAGGCCCGCTTCCAGGACACCCACATCCGCCTCGGGCTGGTGGCAGGGGACGGCGGCACGTGGCTCTGGCCGGCGCTGGTCGGGTACGCCCGTGCCCGGCGCATCCTGCTGCGCAGCCACCCGCTCTCCGTCGAGGACGCGCACGAGCTGGGCCTGGTCGGCCAGATCGTGCCCCGTGCCGAGGTCGTCCCGCGCGCGCAGGAGATCGCGCGCAAGCTCGTGCGGCTGCCCGACTACGCCTACCGGGCGACGAAGCGGTCGCTGGCCCAGTGGCTACGCCTGGGCGCGCTGCTGTCGGCCGAGTTCTCGGCTGCCGCGCAGACGACGAGCTACCTGACCCCGGACTTCCACCACGAGCTCGCCGAAGGTCTTCGGCGAGCGACGACGCACCACGGATCGCACGACGGAGCGAGGGGGACATGAAGACGCGAGCTGCGGTACTGCGCGAGACCGGCAAGTGGTACGAGATCGAGGAGCTCGAGCTCGATCCGCCCAAGGCCGGTGAGGTGCTGGTCACGTTCATGGCCGCGGGCCTGTGCCACACCGACGACCACCCACGGACCGGCGACCTGCCCTGCCGGCTGCCGATGGTCGGCGGCCACGAGGGCGCCGGGGTCGTGGAGGCGGTCGGCGAGGGCGTGACCCGCGTGGCGGTCGGCGACCACGTGGCGTGCTCGTTCGTGCCGGTGTGCGGTACCTGCCGGTACTGCTCGACCGGCCGGCAGAACCTCTGCAACTCCGGGCTGAACGCCCAGGTCGGGTGCCTGCCGGACGGGACGTTCCGGTTCCACACCGAGTCCGGGGAGGACGTCGGCGCCCTGTGCGTGCTGGGCTCGTTCTCCCAGTACGCGGTGCTCCACGAGACCTCGTGCGTGAAGATCCCGGACGACGTCCCGTTCGAACTCGCCGCGCTGGTCAGCTGCGGCGTCACCACCGGGTGGGGCTCTGCGGTCTACACGGCGGGCGTCCGCCCGGGCGACACCGTGGTGGTGTACGGCGTCGGCGGCGTCGGGATCAACGCCGTGCAGGGGGCCCGCTACGCCGGGGCCCGCCACGTCGTGGCCGTGGATCCCGTCTCGCTCAAACTGGAGAAGGCCCAGGAGTTCGGTGCCACGCACGTCGCAGACGACGCCGGGAAGGCCTTCGAGCTGGTCGAGGAGTTGACCCAGGGTCTGCTCGCCGACCACGCCATCTGCACCGTGGGCGTCATGACCGCCGAGGTCGTCTCGAACGCGTTCGAGATCGTCGGCAAGGGCGGCCAGGTGACCGTCACGGGGATGGGCAACTACACGACCGCGATCCACGGCGGCCTGCTGCCCGCGTTCCAGAAGCGGATCGTCGGGTCCCTCTTCGGCGGGGCCAATCCGCTGCACGACATCCCCAACTTGCTCGAGCTGTACAAGACCGGGGACCTCAAGCTCGACGAGCTGATCACCCGCCGGTACTCGCTGGAGCAGGTCAACGACGGGTACCGGGACATGCTCGACGGCCGCAACGTGCGCGGCGTGCTCATCCACGACCACGCCTGACCAGGAGCCGGCATGATCGAACAGGACACGCTGTTCATCGGTGGTGAGTGGGTCCCGTCCACGGGCACCGACCGGTTCACCGTGATCTCGCCGATCACCGAGGAGGTCGTCGGCACCACCCCGGCCGGGACCGCGGCGGACATCGACCGCGCGGTCGCGGCCGCCCGCGAAGGCCTTCGACACCGGGCCGTGGCCACGGATGTCGCCCGTGAAGCGCCGGCAGATCCTCCTGCGGGCGGGCAAGAACCTGGAGGCGCGCACCGAGGAGCTCGGCCTGTTGGTCGTCGAGCAGAACGGCACCCCGATCCGGCTGATGCCCGGCTGCACCGGGCGCGTTCGAGTACTTCGCGGATCTTCCGGTGCCGGAACCGGAGCTGCGCGAGGCGGGTACCGAGGCTGCGCTCGTGGTGCGTGAGCCGCGCGGGTCGTCGGCGCCATCGTCTCGTGGAACGTGCCGGTGGCACTCGAGCTGAGCAAGACGATCCCCGCCCTGCTCGCCGGGAACACGGTCGTGGTCAAACCCTCACCGGAGACGCCGCTGCACGACCGCATCATCGCCGAGGCCTTCGCCGAAGCGGGGCTGCCGCCGGGGGTGTTGAACATCGTCGTGGCCGACCGCGAGACCTCCGAACGGCTCGTCCGCCATCCCGGGGTGGACATGATCTCGTTCACCGGGAGCACCGCGGCGGGTCGGCGGATCGGCGCCATCTGCGGCGAGATGATCAAGCCGGTGGTGCTGGACCTGGGCGGGAAGTCGGCGGCACTCGTGCTGGACGACGTCGACATCGCCGATCGGGCCGCGCAGATCCTGCTGACCGGCGCCCTGCTGAACAACGGCGAGGCGTGTGCCGCGTGGGCCCGGATCCTGGTGGCCGCGCAAGCGTTACTCCGAGATCGTCGTCGCGTTGGTCGGCGTGCTCGAGAACGTGGTGGTGGGCGATCCGCGGGACCCGGCCACCGAGGTCGGCCCGCTGGTCAGCAGTCGTCAGCGGGAGCGGGTGGAGGGCTACATCGCCGCCGGCCTGACCGAGGGTGCGCGGATCGCCTACGGCGGCGGCCGACCCGAGGGCTTCGCCAAGGGGTGGTCCGTCGAGCCGACGCTGTTCGTCGACGCGAGCAACGACATGCGGATCGCTCGTGAGGAGATCTCCGGCCCGGACCGCATCGTCATCCCCTACGACGACGTCGCCGATGCGGTCCGCATCGCCAACGACTCGTCGTACAGGCTCGCCGGGGCGGTGTTCACCGAGGATCCGGACCGCGGCATCGCGCTGGTGAACCAGGTCCGCGCCGGGCTGGTCGCGGTGAACAGCCTGGGGATGGCGCCCCAGTTCCCGTTCGGTGGCTACAAGACTCCGGGATCGGGCGGGCGCACGGCCCGGAAGGGCTGGCGGAGTACTTCGAGTCAAGACCATCGGCCTGCCGCCGGGTCACCGCGTCTGACGGCCCGCGACCTGCGGATTCGGCTGCCGTGCACCTTGACAGGGCGAGGCAGCCGACTAGGCTGGGACGAGTTGAACGCTCGTTCCGTGAGACGGAACAGAATGGACGTCGCGGGGTCGTGGAGCGCCGCCTGCGGGCGCGGGGCCGGACGACGTCGTCAGATGGAGTGGGAGCGCGTGTACTCGACCATCCTCGTGGAGGACGCCGACCAGATCGGCGTCGTGACCCTCAACCGGCCGCACCGCATGAACGCGTGGACGCCGCTGATGGGGGTCGAACTGCGGGACGCGTTGATCGCGCTCGACGCCCGCAACGACATCAGGGCCGTCGTGGTCACCGGCGCGGGACGCGGGTTCTGCGCCGGTGCCGACCTCAGCCCGGACGCGCAGGCCGAGTCCGGGCACTCGGACGACCGTCGCGACGAGTTCCCGTACTGGGAGATGAACACCCCGATCATCGCGGCGATGAACGGCCCGGCCGTCGGCGTCGGCATGACCATGCCGTTGCAGTGGGATCTGCGGATCGTGGCCGAGGACGCCAAGTACGGGTTCGTGTTCGGCAGGCGCGGTCTGGTGCCGGAGCTCGGCTCCACCTGGCTGCTGCCGCGGCTGGTCGGGCTCGGTACCGCCCTGGACCTGCTGCTGACGGGGCGCATCTTCACCGGCCGAGAGGCCGCCGAGCTCGGGATCGCGAACGAGGCCGTCCCGGCGGGCGAGGTGCTCTCCCGCGCGCTCGAGATCGCCCGCGACATCGCCGCGAACGTGGCACCGGTGGCGGCCGCGTTGACCAAGCGGCTCGTCCACCGCTTCCTCACCGAGCCCGACCGGGCGGCGGCCGAGCTGGTCGAGCGGCGGCTGGCCGCGTGGACCGCCGAGCAGACGGACCTGAAGGAAGGGGCCGCGGCCTTCTTCGAGAAGCGCCCCCCGCGCTGGCGGCTCGCCAAGAACGACGACTTCCCGGAGGACCTGTTCCATGCCTGAAGGTGCAGCGCCGCAGGGCGCGTCCGCCACGCCGGCCACCGTGGTCGGCGGGTACGCCGACGCGTGGGTGAACATCCCGGTCCCCGGCGAGGACCTCCTCGTTCAGCCGGATGTGCTCAGCTCGAACGTCCGCAAGTGGTTCAAGTCGTACGGGCAGGCCAAGGCGGTCGGCAGCACCGTCGACGAGCTCGTCGAGCACATGAACGCGGCGGGCGTGGAGAAGGCCCTGCTCTCCGCGCGGGCCAGCTGGGACCATCCGCACACCCGCCCGCGCGGGGTCTTCCAGCAGACGCCCGGGATGCCGGACGAGGTCTTCGACCGGTTCCTCGAGGAGATGGTCGCTGCTGTGAACAAGTACCCGGGGCGCATCTACGGCACCGTCGTGCTCGACCCGTTCGGCGCGATGACGACGGTCCGCCAGCTCGAGCGCGCGGTGAAGGAGGCGGGGATGGTCGCGGCGCGGCTGTTCCCCGCAGGCTCCGGGGCTGCGATCGACCATCCGCTGTGCTACCCGATCTACGCGAAGTGCGTCGAGCTCGGCGTCCCGGTCACCGTCAACCTCGGGATGCCGGGCCCGCTGCGCCCGGCCGCGCTGCAACAGCCCAGTCGGCTCGACGAGGTGCTGCTCGCGTTCCCGGAGCTGGTCGTGGTCGGGACGCACATCGGCCATCCTTGGCACCTGGAGACCGTCGCGCTGCTGCAGAAGTACCCGAACTTCCACCTCATGACATCGGGCTGGGCGCCGCGCTACATCCCGAAGGAGATCCTGCACCACCTGAACACCCGGGGCAGCCGGCAGGTGATGTGGGCGTCGGACTACCCGCTGCTGAGCGTCGAGCGGGCGGCGAGCGAAGGGGCGGCGCTCGAGTTCAAGTCCGAGGAGATCAAGAACCGCTACATGCGGGACAACTGCCTCGAGGTCTTCAAGATCTGAGCGAAGCGAGGAGTGACTGGTGGAAACCACCGCGGCGGTCCTGCGGGAGACCGGGAAACCGCTGAGCGTCGAGCGCATCGAGCTCGACGAGCCCGGCCCGGGCGAGGTCCTCATCCGCATGGCCGCGGCCGGCATCTGCTTCTCCGACCACCACTTCCTGTCGGGGCGGAGGGTCATGCGTCTGCCGGCGGTCATCGGCCATGAGGGCGCCGGGGTCGTCGAGGCAGTCGGCCCGGGCGTCGCAGGGATCGCTCCGGGCGACCACGTCGTGCAGACGTTCGTGGCGCCGTGCGGGCGCTGCCTGCGGTGCAAGCGGCGCAAGTTCACCTACTGCGAGGTGGGGCTCGGCGTCGCGGACGGCACGATGATGGACGGCACGTTCCGCATGCGCTCGGCGTCGGGCGAGATCGGCACCGGCATGCGGCTGGGCAGCTTCAGCCAGTACACGGTCTCCCCGGAGACGGCGTGCGTGGTGATCCCCAAGGACATCGATCTCACCGTCGCCTGCCTGGTCAGCTGCGGTGTGTCGACCGGTGTGGGGGCCGCGCTGAACATCGCGGCGGTCCGGCCCGGCGACACGGTCGCGGTCTTCGGCGTCGGTGGAGTGGGCACGGCCGCCGTCGCAGGCGCGGTCGCGGGTGGTGCGGCGAGCGTGATCGCCGTGGACGTCGTCGACGCCAAGCTGGAAGCGGCGCGGACGTTCGGGGCTACCCACACCGTCAACGCCCGCGAGGTCGATCCCGTCGCCGGCATCCGCGAAGCCACCGGCGGCTACGGGGTCGAGAAGGCGATCCTGTGCATCGACGTCGTCCTCCCCGAGCACCTGGCCGCGGCCGTCGACAGCCTCGACAAGGGCGGCGCGGCGGTCGTCGTCGGCGGAGCGGAGAGCAGCCTCGACCACATCCCCACACCGCCCGCGTCGCTGATGCGCGACTCGAAGAGCGTCGTCGGCACGATGTACGGCGGCCTCGACCCGCACCGCGACGTGCTCCGCTACCTCGATCTCCACCGGGCGGGGCGGCTCCCGCTGGACCGGTTCGTCTCGCGCACCTACCCGCTCGAGGAGATCAACACCGCGATGGACGACCTGCTCGCCGGCCGCAACATCCGCGGCGTCGTCGTCTTCTGAGCCGGCTGACAAGGACGAAGTGCCACCGAAGGGGTGACCCGACCAATGACGAGTGCCACCGTGCACGACCGCTCGGCGACCGCGACGGAGGGCTCGGGGCCGTCCGAGGACGAGCTGAGGCAGCTGCCCGGGCTGGTCTCGGTCGACGACCACATCGTGGAGCCGCCCGACCTGTGGACCAGCCACCTGGGCAACGACCCGGAGAAGGTGCCGCACGTGGTGCGCAAGCAGGTGCCGCGCGGCGCGGGCAGCGACGAGCTCGTCTGGGCGGACGTGTGGGTCTACGAGGACGTCGAAGTGCCGCTGATCCGTGCCTTCCAGTCGGTGGGCATGGCGGCCGACGAGGTCGATCTCGTCCCGCTCACCCTCGACGAGTGCCGCAAGGGCGTCGTCGACCGTGACGCGCGCCTGGCCGACATGGACATCGACGGGATCGAGGTCGAGGTCCTGTTCCCGAACAACTTCGTCCGCTTCTGCGGGCAGGTGTTCCTCGAGGCGAAGGACAAGAAGCTGGCGCTCGAGTGCGTCAAGATCTACAACGACTACCTGCTGGAGGAGTGGCAGGCGCCGTCGGGCGAACGGTTGATCGCCTCCACCATCGTCCCGCTGTGGGACGTCGAACTGGCCGCGGCGGAGGTGCGGCGCAACGCCGCGCGGGGCGGCCGAGCGGTCTGCTTCTCGGAGATCCCGGCCCGGCTGGGCCTGCCGTCGATGTACTCCGGCTACTGGGAACCGCTGTTCCAGGCCTGCGCGGAGACCGACACCGTCGTCAACATGCACATCGGGTCGAGCTCGACCCAGCACACCACCTCGCCGGACGCCCCGCCCGGGGTGCGGATCGCCAACCACTTCAGCAACTCGGCGTTCTCCCTGACCGACTGGCTCTACTGCGGCGCGTTCATCCGCTACCCGGACCTGAAGATCGCGTTCTCGGAGGCCCAGGCCGGCTGGATCCCGTTCTTGGTGCACCGCCTGGACAACCTGTGGTCGCCGGGCCGCGACTACCGCAACCCGGACCCGCCGCTGCCGAACCCGCCGAGCCACTACCTGCGCGACCACGTCTACGCCTGCGTCTTCGACGACGTCGACATGCTCAAGCACATCGACGTGCTCGGCGAGGACCAGATCTGCTTCGAGGCCGACTACCCGCACCCGGACGGATCGTGGCCGAACTCCCGCAGGCGCGCGCTGGAGCTGACCGCGACCGTCGAGCGGCCGGTGCGGGACAAGTTCCTCCGGTACAACGCCGCGAAGCTCTACCGGATCGAGCGCGTCCTGAAGGAACTGAGCGAGCCGACCACCGGCCGCTGACCCGAGCTACAGGAGGACATCCATGACAGGACTGCTCGATGGCCGGGTCGTGGTCGTGACCGGCGCCGGCCGCGGCATCGGGGCGGGCGTCGCCCGGGTGCTGGCCCGCGAAGGCGCCCGGGTGGTCGTCAACGACCTCGGCGCCGCGCTCGACGGCAGCGGCGTCGACACCGGTCCCGCGGCGACCGTCGCCGGCGAGATCCGCGCGGCGGGCGGCGAGGCCGTGGCCAACACCAACGACATCGCTGACTACGACGGGGCGCGCGAGCTGGTCGAGCAGGCCGTCGACACGTACGGGAAGCTGGACGTCGTGGTCAACGTCGCCGGGATCCTCCGCGACCGGATGATCTTCAACCTGCCGCCCGAGGACTGGGACGCGGTCATCCGCGTCCACCTGCGCGGCACCTACAACACCACCCACCACGCGTCCCGCTACTGGCGCGGCCTGCGCCGGCCCGACGGGCACTTCCGGCTGATCAACTTCACGTCCGGCTCGGGGATGCACGGCGTGGCCGGCCAGCCGAACTACGCCGCGGCCAAGATGGGCATCGTCGGGCTCACCTACTCGTGCGCGAACGCGCTCGCCAAGTACGGGGTGACGGTCAACGCGATCAGTCCCGCCGCGGCGACCCGCATGGGCGAGAGCATCCCGAACCAGGAGAGCCGCTCCGAGGCGCTGCGCAGCGGCAGCGGCGAGATGGCGCCGGAGAACGTGGCGCCGATGGTGGCCTACCTGGCGAGCGAGCGCTCCGACTGGTGCACCGGCCAGGTGTTCCTGGCCGCCGGCTACCTCATCGGGATGTACAACGTGCCCGAGGTGACCCACGAGATCGTCTCGCCCGGCCCGTGGGACCTGCGGACGGCGTTCCACATGATCGAGAACATGTTCCAGCCGAACGCGCCGGTCAACCGGCTGCCGAAGGTCGGGACGGGCATCGAGGCCCTCCAGGCCGAGCTCGCTTCGACCGGCGGACCGGCGTGACGGGGCGGCGGGGCCGCACGCGATGAGCCGCCGCACCGGCGCCCGCATCGTGGGCGCCTACGAGCACCCCGACCGGGTCATCACCGGCAAGTCCGTCGAGCAGGTGCACGCCGAGGTTGCCCTCGGCGCACTCGCCGACGCCGGGCTGGGCCTGGAGGACGTGGACGGGTACTGCTGCTCGGGGGACGCCCCCGGCCTCGGCCCGATCTCGATGGCGCAGTACCTGGGGCTCTCCCGCCTGACGTTCGTCGACTCGCTGGAGATCGGTGGTTCCTCGCCGGTCGCCCAGCTCGGCCACGCGGCCGCGGCGATCGCCGCAGGGAAGTGCCGGGTCGTGCTCATCACGCTCGCCGGTCTGCCGCGGTCCGGGGCGTTCCGGCCGATCTGGGCGGCGCCCGAGGCACCTTTCGAGACGGTCTACGGGCCGACGACCCCGGCGATGTACGCGCTGGCGGCTCGTCGCCACATGCACGAGTACGGCACGACCGCCGAGCAGCTCGCGGAGATCAAGGTGGCGGCGTCGCTGCACGCCCAGCACAACCCGAACGCGTTCCTGCGCCGGCCCGTCACAGTCGAGGAGGTGCTGGAGTCGCCGTGGGTGAGCGAGCCGCTGCACCGGCTGGACTGCTGCGTGGTCACCGACGGCGGTGGCGCGATCGTCGTCGCCGCGCCCGAGGTGGCGAAGGACCTGGGCCGGCGCAGCCCCGTCCTGCTGGGACACGGCGAGGCGCTCAAGCACGGTTCCGACGGACGGCTCGACCTGACGTACACGGCTGCGGTCCGGTCGGGGCCGACGGCGTTCGAGGAAGCCGGCGTAACCGTGGCCGACGTGGACTACGCGTCCATCTACGACTCCTTCACGATCACCGTGCTGATCACGCTGGAGGACCTGGGATTCGCCGAGCGCGGGAAGGGCGGCTGGTTCGTCGCCGACGGCGGCCTGCTGGCCCCGCACGGACGGCTGCCGGTCAACACCGACGGCGGCGGGTTGTGCAACAACCACCCGGCCAGCCGCGGGGGCATGACGAAGATCATCGAGGCGGTCCGGCAGCTGCGTGGTGAGGCGCACCCGGCCGTCCAGGTGCCGAACTGCGAGATCGCGCTGGTCCACGGGACCGGAGGCTCGCTGGGCAGTCGGATGGCCAGCGTGACCGCGATCCTGGGCGTCGAGGAGTAGCCGTGGTCGAACCGAGGACGCTGCCCGCCCCCGCGCCGACCCTCACCCCCGAGACCGAGCCGTTCTGGACCGCCGCCGCCGAGGGCAGGCTGCTGTTGAAGCGCTGCCTCGCCTGTGCCGCGGTGATCTGGTACCCGCGGTCGCACTGCCCACTGTGCGGCAGCAGGGAGACGGAGTGGTTCACCGGCTCGGGCCACGGCACCGTCTACAGCTTCACGGTCAACCACAAGGGGGAAGGAGCCTACCGCGGGGCCCCGTACGTGCTGGCCTACGTCGAGCTGGTCGAGGGCCCGCGGGTGCTGACCAACATCGTCGACGTCGATCCCGCCGCGGTGACGGTCGGGATGGCCGTGCAGGCGGTCTTCGCGCCCACCGGCGAGGGGACGGCGCTCGTCCGGTTCGCGCCGCGGCGCGAACCGGGCGGACACCGAACGGACTGACGCCCCGGGGAACGGCGCTCCGGGCGCGGTGGTGGTGCAACGAGGCACTCGACGCCGATCTCGGCACGCGAAGGAGCGAGAGCCATGACGTCCAACACGCTGGAATCGATCGACCTCACCGATCCCGAGCTCTACCGCGACGGATGGCCCCACGAGCTGTACCGGGACCTGCGCCGCGCGGGATCCGTCCTGGCCCATCCGAAGGTCTACGTCCCGGCGTTCGACGCCGACGTCGAGTTCTGGGCGGTCATCGGCCATCCCGAGGTGCGCGAGGCGAACCGGGACTGGCAGACCTTCGCCGCGACCGACGGGCCGGCGATCGTGCCGTGGCCGGAGGACCGGCGGGGCCAGGTGCTGGCCGCGATGGACCCGCCGGACCACGCGCGGCTGCGGAAGCTGATCTCAGCCGGGTTCACCCCGCGGATGGTCGGCAGGCTCGAGGAACAGATCCGTGAACGGGCCGCGCGGATCCTCGACGCCGCCGCGGAGAAGGGCACCGTGGACTTCGTCCGCGACGTCGCCCACCAGCTGCCGCTGCACGTCGTCGGCGACATCGTCGGCATCCCCGAGGCCGACCGCCACGAGGTGTTCGGGATCATCGACGTCCTGCTCCGCTCGTACGACCCGAAGGAGGGGATCACGCGGGAGCAGCGGCAGGAGGCGGAGGCTGAGCTGTTCCGCTACGGGCGCGCCTTGGGCGAGGCGAAGCGAGCCGACCCGACCGACGACGTCTGGTCGATCCTCGCCAACGGCGATCTGACGCTCATGGAGCTCGACCTGTTCTTCCTGACGCTGACCTTCGCCGGCAGCGAGACCACCCGCAACGCCATCACCGACGGGCTGATCGCGCTGCTCGAGCACCCGGACCAGCTCGCCGCGCTGCGCGCGGACCGGTCCCTGCTCCCCGGCGCGGTGGACGAGATCCTGCGGTGGTCCAGCCCCGTCCTCGCGTTCGGTCGCACGGTCACCCGCGACGTCGAGCTGGGCGGCGTGCAGCTGCGCGCGCGCGAGCGGATCGCGCTGTTCTACCCCTCGGCGAACCGGGACGAGCGCGTGTTCGACGATCCGTTCCGCTTCGACATCCGCCGCTCGCCCAACCCGCACGTGACGTTCGGCGGCGGCGGCCCGCACTACTGCCTCGGTGCGAACCTGGCCAAGTCGGAGATCAGCGTGATGTTCGACCAGTTGATCGACCGGTTCTCCGACATCGAGATCGTCGGGGAGCCGACGCGCATCAGCGTCGGGCCGGTGAACAACGTCGGGGTCAACGTGCAGACTCTGCCGGTCCGCCTCGGCTAGCGGATCGGGGGAGATGGTGGCGACTCACACGTCGACATGCCGCGCGTGCGTGAACATGTGCCCGACCGTCGTCGAGGTGGTGGACGGTCGGCTGGTGTCGGTGGCGGGGGACCGGGACAACCCGGTCTTCCGCGGCTACACCTGCGTCAAGGGGCGGTCCCAGCCGTACTACCACAACCATCCCGACCGGTTGCTGACGCCGCGGAAACGCCTGCCCGACGGGCGTTACCTGCCGATCTCCTCCGAGACCGCCATGGACGAGATCGCCGAGCGCCTGCAGGCGATCGTGGCCGACCACGGGCCGCGTGCAGTCGCGTCGTACTTCGGTTCGATGATCATCACGAACCCGCTCACGCAGCCGGTCCAGCTGGCGTTCATGCAGGCGCTCGGGTCCCCGCTGACCTTCCATCCGGGGACCCTGGACAAGCCGGGCAAACCGATCGCGGCCGCGCTGCTCGGCGCCTGGCAGGCGCCGCTGCAGGGCTACGACCGCGCGGACGTCGCCCTGCTGATCGGGCTCAATCCGGCCCAGAGCCACTACGGCGTGCCGTGCGGTGCCCCCTCGACCTGGCTCGGCGAACGCCTACGCGCCGGCATGCAGCTGATCGTGATCGATCCCCGGGAGACCGAGCTGGCGCGGCGGGCGACGCTGCACCTGCAGCCGATGCCCGGGCACGACGTCGCGATCCTCGCGGCGATGATCCGCGTCGTCCTCGTCGAGGGGCTCGGTGACCGGGAGTTCGTGGACCGGTACGTCGGCGGCGTCGAGGAACTGCGGGCGGCCGTCGACCCGTTCACGCCGGCCGTCGTCGGGAGGTGGGCGGGGATCCCGGCCGACCGGATCGTCGAGGCCGCCCGCATCTTCGCGACCGCCGGGCGTGGCTACGCCGCCGCCGGTGTGGGCCCAGGGTTCGCCGACTCCTCGACGCTCGTGGAGTACCTCGTGCTGGTGCTCGAGACGCTGTGCGGGCACTGGCTGCGGGCGGGGGAGCGGGTCGAGCGCGCACCCACGCTCGTTGCGGCGCCGCGCTATGTCGCCCAGCCCTCGGGGCCGCGGCCGGCCTACGGGTTCGGGGTGCGGATGCGCGCGACGGGCTTGGGGGCCACCGCGGCCGGGCTGCCGACGGGGGTGCTCGCCGACGAGATGCTGCTCGACGGCGAGGACCGCGTGCGGGCGCTGATCAGCTGCGGGGGGAACCCGGTGTCCGCGTGGCCCGACCAGCAGAAGGTGATCGAGGCGCTCGACCGGCTCGACCTGCTCGTGCAGATCGACCCGTGGATGTCGGCGACCGCGCGGCTGGCCGACTACGTCCTTGCGCCCAAGATGTTCTACGAGGTCGCGTCGGCAACCTTCCCGACCGACATGATGATGCTGATGCCGACCTGGTACGGGCCGGAGCGCTCGTACGCCCAGTACACGCCCGCCGTGGCCGAACCGCCGGCGGGCGCCGACGTCATCGAGGAGTGGGAGTTCTTCCACGGGCTGGCCCGACGGATGGGCCTGCAGCTGCACCTCTCGGCCATGTTCGCCGCCGAGGTCGAGCCGTGGCGGATCGACCTGGAGCACAAGCCGACGTCGGAGGAGCTGATCGAGGTGCTCGCCGCCGGCGGCCGCGTGCCGCTCGACGAGGTCAAGCGGCATCCGCACGGTGCCGTGTTCCCGGAGCCCGCGGTGTACGTCGAGGAACCCGATCCCGGCGTGACCCACCGCATGCAGGTGGCCCATCAGCAGATGGTGCGTCACCTGGGCGAGGTGTGGGACCGCGAGGTCCGCGCGGCGGCGACCGGCGGCGGGCCGCGACCGGACGGCTCGGGGTTCCGCCTCGTGCACCGGCGGGTCCAGCACACCTACAACTCCACCGGTGTGGAGCCGGCGCCGCCCGCACTGCGTCACCCGAGGTTCAACCCGGCCCACCTCCATCCGGAGGACCTGGCGATGCTGGGGCTGCGCGACGGCGACGAGATCGTGGTGCGCTCGGCCCGGGCCGGCATCCCGGCGGTGGTCCGGGCCGATCCGACGCTGCGCCGCGGGCTGGTCGGCATGGCCCACGGCTTCGGCGGCGCACCGGAGCGGGACAGCGAGTACCCGCGCATCGGCGCGTGCACCGGGCGGCTGCTGGACGCCGCCGATCTGGCCGATCCCTACGTCGGGATGCCGCGGATCGGCAACGTCGAGGTGACGATCATCCGGCGGAAGCGGCCCCGGGTGCGGTGAACGGGGCCCGACGGAGGGTCAGGGAGGGTCAGGCCCGCGCGACCCGGCCGGTCCGCAGCGACGGCGGTACCGGCACCGGAACCGCCGCGAGCAGCTCGCGCGTGTACTCGTGCCGCGGCGCGCTGTAGAGCTGCTCCGCCGGGCCGATCTCCACGATCTCGCCCTGGCGCATCACCGCGACGCGGTCGGCGATCACCTCGACCAGTGCGAGGTCGTGCGAGATGAACAGGTAGGACAGCCCGAGCTCTTCCTGCAGGTCGGTCATCAGGTTGAGCACCTGCGCCCGCACGGACACGTCCAGCGCGGCCACCGGCTCGTCGCAGACGATCAGGTCGGGTTCCAGCGCGAGAGCACGCGCGATCGCCACCCGCTGCAGCTGCCCACCGGACAGCTCGCTCGGGTGGGCCGCGGCCGTCCGCCGGGAGAGCCCGACCTTGTCCAGCAGCTCCTCGGCGCGCCGGTCCCGCTCGGCGCGCGGCAGCTTGTCGTGGATCAGGAGCGGCTCGCCGACCGAGGTGCCCACGTCGATGCGCGGATCGAGGGAGCCGTACGGGTCCTGGAAGATCATCTGCGTGCGGCGCCGGAATCGGACGAGGTCGCGCCGGTCCAGCGTGGAGACGTCCGTGCCGTCGAAGACGACACTGCCGGCGTCCGGCTCGATCAACCGCAGGACGAGCCTGCCGACCGTGGACTTGCCGGCGCCGGACTCGCCCACCAGCGCGAGCGTCTCGCCCTTGGCGAGGGAGAAGGACACGTCGCGCACCGCCGCGTGGTGCGCGGTGGCCCGGCCGAAGAAGTTGCGGGAGCGGACGAACGACTTCTCCAGTCCGCGCACGTCCAGCAGGGTCTGCTGCGCTGCGTCGGAGACTGAAGCGGTCCGGACGGCGGGCTCGGTCATCGGGTCCGCACTCCTTCCAGGCTCAATGTTCCAGCGCGGTGGCACCGCACCTCCCGGCCCCCCGCGACGGGTTCGAGAACAGGCGGTGCGTCACAGGTGTCCGCCGTGTAGTGCGGGCACCTGTCGTGGAAGCGGCAGTCCGGCGGCATCGCGCCGGGCTCCGGCACGCGGCCGGGGATCGCCTCGAGCCGTCGGCTCCGCCTGATGCGCACGTGCCCGATGTGCGGGATGGACGCCATCAAGCCCGCGGTGTAGGGGTGCAGCGGCCAGCGGAACAGATCCTCCACCGTGGCCCGCTCCACCACCTGTCCCGCGTACATGACCACGACGCGGTCGCACACCTCGGCGATCACTCCGAGGTCGTGGCTGACCAGGACGACCGAGATGCCCGTGTCCTCGCGGATCTCCCGGAGCAGGGCCAGGATGCGCGCCTGCACGGTGACGTCGAGCGCGGTCGTCGGTTCGTCCGCGATCAGCAGCTCAGGATCGCAGGCGAGGGCCACGGCGATCATCACCCGCTGGCACATCCCGCCGCTGAACTGGTGCGGGTAGTCGTCGAGGCGGCGCTCGGCGTTCGCGATGCGCACCCGGTCGAGCAGCTCGACGGCGCGTCGGCGCGCGGTGCGCCGGTCGACCCGGCGGTGCCGGCGCAGCGTCTCGACGATGTGGTCGCCCACGGTGAAGGCCGGATCCAGGCTGCGGGTCGGTTGCTGGAAGATCATCCCGACCCGGTTGCCGAGGATCTGGCGCATCTGCCGGTCCGACAGCGCGGACAGCTCGGTGTCGCCTAGCCGGACCGTGCCGCTCGTGCGCCGTCCGCCCTGGGCCTCCACCAGCCCGAGCGCGGCCATGCAGCTCATGGTCTTGCCGGAGCCGGACTCGCCCACCAGGCCGACCGTCTCGTTGTGGCCGACCGCGAAGGACACGTCGTCGAGGACCCGGACGGGGGCGCGTCGGGGGCCGAACTCGACGCTGAGCCCTTCGACGCTGAACAGGGGGCTCTTCGGGTCCGCCGGGTGCCCGCCGGCGGCCGCGGTGTCGTGGAGGATCTTCATCCCGCGGGTCACCGTCCCTCCCCGGAGCGCCGGCGGATGCTCGTCGCCTTGCGCAGCCCGTCGCCGACCAGGGCCAGCGCGAGCACGGTCAGCGTGATCGCCAGGCCCGGCGGGTAGATGAGGTACGGCGCGGTGAACGTGTTGGCGACGGCGTTGTTGAGCATCGAGCCCCAGCTCGGGGCGGGTGGCTGCACCCCGACGCCGAGGAAGCTCAGGCTGGCCTCCGCGGTGACTGCGACGCCGAGCATGACGGACATCTGGACGACGAGCACCGGCAGGACGTTGGGCAGGATGTGGCGCAGGAGGATCCGGCTGCGCGAGCAGCCGATGGTGCGGCTCGCCTCGACGAACGTCTCGTTGCGCAGGGCCTGCGTCGACGCTCGGACCAGGCGCTGGAACTGCGGCACCAGCACCACGCCGATGGCCATCATCGCGATCGTGATGTCGCGCCCCAGCACGGCCACCGCGGTGAGCGCCAGCATGATCCCGGGGATGCTCATGATCGAGTCCATGACCCGGCCGATGACCGTGTCGACCCGGCCACCGACGTACCCGGCCAGCGCTCCCAGCGGCACGCCGACGACCACGCCGACCGCCACCGCCTCCAGTGCGGCCAGCAGCGACACCCGCGCGCCGTACAGCAGGCGGCTCAGCTGGTCACGGCCGAGGTCATCGGTGCCGAGCAGGTACGTTCCGTCGGGCGGGGTCAGCCGTTTCGCCAAGTCCTGGGCGATCGGGTCGGCCGGGGCGAGCACCGGCGCGAAGACCGCGGCGAGGATCAGCAGGACCAGGTAGACGACGGCTGCGACGGCCATGCGGTCGCTGAGGAACCGCCGCATCGTCGACACCCGGTGGCTCTGCGCGGCCGGTTCCGGGGTGGTCCGGGCCGCTGCAGGGGTTGCTGTGCCGGTCATGTGCGGGCCTTCGGGTTGAGGTAGAGGTACGACAGGTCGGTCAGCAGGTTGAAGAGGGCGACCCAGAGCATCGTCAGCACGACGATCCCGAGGATCACCGGCACGTCGCCGCCCAGCACGCTCTGCACCATGAGCGGACCCAGGCCGGGCAGGGAGAACACGGTCTCGATCACGACCGCGCCACCGATGATCTCCGCCAGCCGGAAGCCGAGCACGGTCACCGCGGGAACGGCGGCGTTCTTCAGCGCGTGCTTACCCACGATCTGCGCCCGGGTGAGGCCGCGCGCCGAGGCGGCCGTGACGAAGTCGCGCTGGAGGACCTCGGTCAGCGCCGCCCGCAGCTGGAGGGTGAGCTCCGCCGACGGCCGCGCGGACAGGGCGAGCCCCGGGAGGACGAGGTGGTAGAGCCACCGCGCGGGATCCTCGGTGAGCGGTACGAAACCGATCGCGGGGAAGATCGCGTAGTCGACGGCGAAGAACACGACCAGCAGCAGCGCCAGCCAGAACGACGGCGTCGCCACCAGCACGGAGCAGAGGGCGACGACGATCCGGTCCGCGGCGCGCCCGTGGTTGACGGCGGCCGTGATACCCAGGACGAGCCCGATGACCACCATCAGCACCGCCGTGACCAGAACGAGCGAGGCGGTCGCCCCGAGCGCGGTCCAGAGCAGCCCCCCCACCTCCTGGTTGGTGACGAACGACCGTCCGAGGTCGCCCGTGACCGAACCGCCCAGCCAGGTCAGGTAGCGGGTCAGCAGTGGATCGGCGAGGTGGAGCTGCTCACGGATCGCCTCGATCCGCTCGGCGCTCGCGTTCTCCCCGGCCAGCTTGACGGCAGGATCGCCGGGGACGAGGTCGATCATCAGGAAGACCAGGAACGACACCACGACGACCAGTGGGACGGTGATCAGGACGCGGCGCGCGACGAGCGGGACCACGCCGGACCTCCTTCCTCTCGGTGGCTGACGGTGGGCACGAGGCGAGCCCCGCGGTGGGTCAGGAGGTCATCGGGTCACCGTGAGGTAGCGCAGCTCGAACCCGCCTGACCAGGACCACGGCATCTCGTCGACGCCGTGCACCTTCGGCGAGTACGCCCACGCCACCTTGTTGGAGATGATCGGGATCAGCGTGGTCGCCTTGTTGACCTCGGCCCAGATCTGACCGTAGAGCTTCGCCCGCTCCTCCCGCGACAGTCCCGGCTTGTCCGCCTGCTCGGCGATCGGCGTCACCACGTCGCGGATCGCGTCGGCCGCGTTGTAACCGCCCAGGAACTGGGTGTCCATCAGCTGCGAGGGCTCGGCGGACGCGGTCACCGTTGTGAGGTAGGCGGGGTAGCGGCCCTCGCGGAAGCCGGTGAAGGCCTCGGCCGAGGGCAGCGGCATCAGGTCGACGGTGATCCCGGCCTGGGCGAGCTGGCTCTGCACGACCTGCGCGACCGACTCGTACGACGACCCGGCGGTGAACACGAGCGGGAAGCGGACGCCGGCAACGCCGGCGTCGGCGAGCGTCTGCTGGGCCTGCTCCGGGGTGAACGTCAGCTGCTCGTCGAGCTCCTTCACGTACGCCCAGTGGTTGCTCGCGTAGGGCTGGATCCGCGGGTCGCAGTTGCCGGCGAGCAGGTCGCGGCAGATCGCCTCGCGGTCGATGGCCTGGCTGATCGCGGCGCGGACCTGCGGGTCGCTGAACGCCGGGTGGTCGGTGTGCATGAACAGCGCGTGCGACGGGGTGAGCAGGCTGAACTCGCTCTTGTTCACCGCGCCGGTCTCGGCGAGCTTCTGGACCGACTGCACGTCGGCCGCCGTCGTCAGGACCATGTCGAGCTGCCCGGAACGCAGCGCGTTGAGCCCGACCGAGGCCTGCGGCATGTAGCGGATCTCGATCCGCTTGATCTTCGCCGCGTCGGAGTCCCAGTACGGGCGCGGGGCCCGCTCGAAGACCACGATCTCGTTCGGCTTGAACTCGCTGACCAGGTAGGGGCCGGAGCCGGCGTCCCCGGGGGCCAGCGCCAGGTCGCGCCCGTCGGCGATCGCCTTCGCGCTCATGATCTCGCCGGCGTTCGAGGTGAGGATCGTGGGCAGGCCGGCGCCGCGGCCGGGCTCCAGCACGAGGCGGACGGTGGTCGGGTCGATGACCTCCACCGACTTGATGTCGGAGAGGCTCTGCGCGACGGTGCTGCCGGGGGCGGTCTTGCTGCGCTCCAGGCTCGCCTTGACGGCGGTGGCGTCCACCGGGGTGCCGTCGTGGAAGGTGATGCCCTCCCGCAGTTTCAGCTCCAGGTACGACCCGTCGGGCGCGAACTCCCACGAGGTCGCCAGCATGGGCTTCACCTCGAAGTCGTTCCCCAGCTGCATGAGCCGGTCGTAGAGCAGGAACGTCGCGCCCTGCTCGCCACCGAGCCGCTGCTGGGTGGGATCGAGCGACGGGACCGGGCCGACGTAGCCGATGCGCAGCGTCGCCTCGGTGTCCACGGCGCTGGTCTCCGGGGTGCTCGCTGGTCCGGACGAGGAGCACGCCACCGTCAGCGCCGCTGCCGCGGCCAGGACGATGCCCGCGCGGATCCGCGTGCGGCGCGACGGCTGCCGGTCGGACCGGCGGCCGGATCGAGATGTGCTCATGACGACGTTCCTTTTCGTCCCGAGAACGGGGTGGGCAGCCGATGAGGGTTCGTGCCGGGTTCCGGCTCGACGAGGGCCGTGCGTCGCGGGCGGGCGATCAGGACGCCCCGCCCCGGGGCGGCAGGGGAGTACGAGGAACTGTGTTCTCGGTCCGGGGAGGTCTGCCGCCTCGTGACCGCGGTGCTCGTCCATCGACGGTGGAATGCGGGATCATCGTTGTTCCCTCCGGGCGAACCGTCCGTCTGACCCGATCCCCGGGTCTCGCCGTAGCGGCTCCCAACCCGGTGTTCCGTCGACCGGAACAAGTGTTCTGAGACATAGTTGTCGGCGGAGTGTGCCTTGTCAAGGAGATGGCCCAGGTCTCAGCGAGGTTCTGATCCGAGGCGGTTGACATCACCTCAGGTGGGGCTAGCATTCTCATCGGTGAACACGTGTTCCGTATCACGGAACGAGATGCCGGTTGGTGCGGCGGCCCCCGGCGACGTCCAGGTGAGGAAGCGACGTTGACGACCCAACCCGAGGTTCGTGCCTCATGAGGAGCCTGACCACCGGACTGGCCCTCACGGCGCAGCAGGCCGAGATGCTCGACGAGCTGAACCGCTACCTCGACGAGCACTTCCCGCCGGAACACGAAGGGCCGTCCGGCTCCACCCCCGAATGGGACTCCGACGAGGAGTACGAGTGGAACCGGCGGTTCAACGCCCGGCTGGCCCGGGACGGGTGGCTGACTGTCCACTGGCCGGAGGAGTACGGCGGGCGCGGGCTGACGCCGATGGACAACATGCTCGTCCGCGAGCAGTTGTCCTACCGCCGCGTCCCCATCTGCAACGCCAACGGCCTCGACATGCTCGCGCCGATCCTGCTCCAGCTCGGCACGAAGGAGCAGAAGGACGCCCACCTGCGCAAGATCGCGCTGATGGAGGAGCACTGGTGCCAGGGCTTCTCCGAGCCGGAGGCGGGATCGGACCTCACCTCGCTGCGCACGACGGCGATCCGGGACGGCGACCACTACGTCGTGAACGGCAGCAAGATCTGGACGGGGCACGCGATGCGGGCGGAGTGGATGATCCTGCTCGCCCGGACCGACCCGGAGTCGCGCGGCAGCCGCGGGCTGAGCCTGTTGATGGTCGATCTTCGGAACACCCCCGGCGTCGAGATCCACCCGATCCGCTCCATGACCGGTGCGGTGACGTTCTGCCAGGAGTTCTTCACCGACGCCCGGGTGCCCGTGGAGAACCTCGTCGGCCCCGAGCACGAGGGCTGGCGGGCCTCGCAGCGGCTGCTGGAGCACGAGCGGGTCCGGGCCGCCAACTCCGCGCTCTACCGGCGCGACGTCGACGATCTCGTCGAGGCCGTCGTGGCCCGCGACGTCGTCGACCGCGCCACCCAGGCGGCGCTGGGGCACATGATCGAACGGGTCGAGTGCGCACGCGCCCTGACCTACGACATCGCGACCGAGCTCAGCGAGACCGGCCGATTCGCCCCGCACGCCCCGTCGGTCACCAAGATCCTCAACTCGCGGCTCGGCGGGGACCTGACCCGGCTCGCGGTGGACCTGCTCGGCCTCGACGTCTGCAGCTACCGCGCCGACGACGCCAACTGGGACTTCTACCAGGAGTTCCTCTTCTCCCCGGTCTCGCGCCTCGGCGGTGGGAGCACCGAGATCCACCACGACATCATCGGGACCAGGTACCTCGGGCTGGAGCGATGACGAGCCGTACGACGATGAGCAGCTCCGCAGCCGTGCCCGAGCGGGCCACCGACCGCTGCGCCGATCTCCTCGGCACGCTCGACGAGATCACCGTGATCGGGTCGGGTGCGGCCGCCGCGACCGCCACGCGGATCCTGCGCGCACTGGGTGCGACGGTGCGGGCCGTCGACGCCGGGAGGGGGAGCATCGACGTCCGCGCCTTCGACGACGCCCCGATCGTCCTCTGCGACGTCGTCGACTGCGGGGTGCCGGAGCACTTCGCCGCCGACGTCGCCGAACGCGCGGCCGGGCTGTGGATCACGATCTCGGCGTTCGGGCTCGACGGGCCGCTCGGCGGCAGGCCCGGCTCGGACCTGGTCTGCGCCGCCGCCAGCGGGCTGCTCTCAACCGTGTCCGGACCTCCCGGCCGATACCACCCCATGCCGGGGCGGCAGGCGCTCAAGGTCGCGGGCGAGACGGCGGCGCTGGCGGTCATGCACGGCGTGTCCGAGCTGAGAGCCGGGGAGCCGGCGCTGCACCTGGATCTCTCGGTGCAGGAGGCTGCCGCCTTCTGCTCCATCCAGCAGGAGGTCTCTCATCATCTCTACGAATGCGGCGGTCCGGCCGGCGCCGCCCGGTACGCGACGCCGTCCGGGTTGTTCTCCTGCACCGACGGAGAGCTGGGCATCGTCGTGCTCGACGATCACCAGTGGGTCCGGGTCGCCGGGGTACTCGGCAGACCGGAGTTGGCCGAGCAGTACCCGTCCCCGGCCGCGCGGCTGGCCAACCGGCCCGTCATCGACCAGGTGATGCGCGAGTGGACCGCCGGGCGGTCGAAGCTCGAGTGCGAGCGACTGCTGCAGGAGGCCGGGGTGGCCGCCGTGGCGCTGCGCACGCCGGAGGAAGCGCGCGCGCTCGAGCAGTTCCGCGTGCGCGGCTTCGTGACCACCGGGAGCACGGACGACTGCCCGCGCACGCACGTGCTGCCAGCCGCCGTGACCCGTCGTCCGGCGCCGCAGCGGTGGGCGGACCGCCCCGGTTCACTGCGCGACCTGCGGGTCGCCGAGGTCACCGGGGTGCTGGCCGGTCCGCTTGCCGGGGCGATCCTCGGGGCGATGGGGGCCGAGGTCGTCCGGCTGGAGGACGCGGAGCGCCTCGACATCTATCGGCGCAACGGGCCGTTCGCCGGCGGGGTAGCCGGGCCGGAGCGGGCGGCGTACTTCGCGATGGCCAACTACAACAAGCGCAGCGTGTCCGCCGGGATCGGCTCCGACCCCGGCCTGGTGAGGCGGATCTGCGGATGGGCCGATCTGCTCCTGGAGAACGTCGGAGCGCGGCGCCTCGGCCAGCTGGCGATCCGGCCGGACGAGATGTTTCTCGACGCGGGCAAGGCGCGGGTGGCGGTCTCCGGCTTCGGCCACACGGGCCCGTGCGCGGCGTACAAGGCGTACGCCCCCAACGTGCACGCCTTCGGTGGGTTCCTCGAGGCGGTGCGGATCTCGGCCGGGCCCGAGGCGCGGGTGTTGACGTCGTTCGCCGACTACTGCGCGTCGGTGTGGGGCGCACTGCTCGCCGCCGCGTGGTGGCTCGGCGACCCCGGCGAGGCGTGCGACTTCGACATCGCCATGGCGGAGGTGGTGGCCGCCAAGGTGGACGACGTCACCCCACCGCGCCCCGTGCCCCCCGCCGAGGCGGGTGCGGTCCGCGGCCGCGAGTTCCTGGTGCGCTGCGCCGACGGCGACGTCGCCCTCGCCACCACCGCACCCACCGACGTGCGGACTGCCGCTGCCGAGCTCGGACTGGACGTCGGTGCGCTGTCGATCGTGCGCTCCGCCGACGCGTTCGTCCTCGATGTCCGTGACGGCACCGCACCGCAGTCGGCCGACGTGCTCGCCGCGGCGGCCCGGTTCGCGACCGCCTGCCGAGCGCTCGTGCCCACCGAGGTGATCACCGACGAGCAGCTCGCCGCTCGGGAGTTCTTCCTCGGGCTCGATCACGCCGAGATCGGCACCGCCACGATCTTCGCGTTGCCGTGGAAACGGGCCCTCCGGCCGCGCACCGGATACCGGGCGGCCCCCCTGCTCGGCCAGGACGACCGGTGGATGGCTGAGGAACTGACGCACACCGCCGACCGTCGCGCATCCGCGCGACCGTGAAGTGGAGGAGACGTGCCGCACATCGCACTCGGCGGTGAGGACCGCACGGACGAGCAGCGTGACCTGCGCATGGAGCTGCGCCGGCTGCTCACGCGGCTGTGGAGCGACGACCACGCCCGTGAGCTGGCCGACGGCGACCGCACCACCGGCGCGAAGCTCGCCGCGGTGCTCGAACACGACATCGCCCTCGGGGCGCTGCTGGTGCCCGAGGAGCTGGGCGGTCACGGCGGCGGGTGTGTGGAGGCGGCCGTCGCCGCCGAGGAGCTCGGCGCCGCTTCGGCGCCGTCCCGCCTGCTCGGCGACGCGATGTCCGCCCACCTGCTGGCGACGAGCGGGGACGCTGAGCTCCACCGGCGGCTGCGCCGAGTGGTCGAGGACGGCGTGCCGGCGGCGGTCGTGTGGCCGGCGCAGGACGCGACGTGGGACCTGCACCAGATCCATCCCGTCGAGATCACCGGTGCGGGCGCGAGCGGGCGGTTCCGGTACGTCGCCGAGGCGCTCGACGCCGCGCTGCTCCTGGTGCCCGCCCGCCGCGGCGCCGAATTCGGCCTGCTGCTGCTCGACCTGTCCCGGGAAGGCTCGGGTGTCGAGCTGCACCCGGCGAAGGGTGCGGACGTGTTGCGGCCGCTCGGGGGGCTGACCGTGGCGGGCCCGACGGGGGAGTGGGTGGGGCTCGCCGAGCCCCAGCGGGTGTTCACCGAGACCGTCGCGTTGGGGGCGATCGTCCTCGCTGCCGAGATGATCGGTGCGGCTCGCTCGTGCATCGAGCGGATGGCGACCTACGCCGGGCAGCGGGAGCAGTTCGGCCGGACCATCGGCTCCTTCCAGGCGCTGCGCCACCAGATCGTGGACGCGCTCGTCGCGTGGGAGGCCGCGCGGGCGATGACCTACCGGGCGGCGGCCGGGTTCGCCGTCATGACCCGCGGGACGGCGCGGATCGACGACGTCGAGCCGATGGCGCGGATGGCGAAGGCGGCGGCGAGCGACGCGCTCGGCGAGGCCTCCGAGACCTGCATCCACGTGTACGGCGCCATCGGGTTCACCTGGGAGAACCCGGTGCACCTCGCGTTCAAGCGCTGGGCGGCATCGGCCCAGATCTTCGGGTCACCGACCGAGCAGCGCGTCCGCGTCTGCCAGCACGCGATCATCAACGCGGGCGGGCGTGCCGGCGGTGCGCTGCGGGTGGCCGGATGAGCGCCGCCGCGCCGAGCCCGGTGCGGCCGTGGCCGGCACCGCCGGAGTTCCTCGAGCTGCGCGACGTCCGGGTGCTCGCCGAGGGGCTGGCGTTCCCGGAGGGCCCGGTCGTGCTGGACGACGGATCGGTGGCCTTCGTGCAGCTGCGCGGTGGGTGCGTGTCCCGGGTCGCCCCGGACGGCACCCTGTCGACGCTGGCCGAGGTCCCGGGGGAGCCGAACGGGGCCGCGCTGGGCCCGGACGGCGCGCTCTACCTGTGCAACCGAGGACACGGTGCACCCGCGGGGATCCAGCGCGTGGACATCGCGCGGGGCAGCGTCGAAGAGCTCTACACCGAGTGCGCAGGCGAGCCGTTCGTCTCGCCGAACGACCTGGTCTTCGACGCCGCGGGCGGGTTCTGGTTCACCGATCTCGGCGGCGGCGCGCTGTACTACGCGCTGCCGGACGGCAGCCGGGTGGAGCGGATGATCGACGACGCGATCACCCCCAACGGGGTCGGGATCTCGCCCGACGGGAGCTCGCTGTACTGGGCGCAGACCCAGACCCGGCAGGTCATGCGCCGCCGGCTCGCCGCACCCGGCGTCCTGGTCCCGTCCCCGGGCTACGGAATCGCGCCCCTGATCCGCAAGGGCGGCTCGGACGAGGACGGGCTGGTGGTGGGCCTGCCCAACGGTCAGGAGCTGGACTCGCTCGCCATCGAGGAGGGCGGCGCGGTGTGCGTCGGGACCCTGCTGGAGTCGGGCATCACCGTCGTGGATCCGGACGGCACCGTCCTGGAGAAGCACCTGCTACCGCCCGCCCTCGCCGACGGTGCCGTCACCAACATCTGCTTCGGCGGCCCCGGCATGACCACCGCGTACCTGACGCTGTCGTTGACCGGGCGGGTGATCTCGTGCCGCTGGCCCCGGCCGGGGCTGCGGCTTCCGTTCCAGGCCTGACGCCGTGGGTCCCGGCCCTGCGTCGGGGCCGGGACTCACGAGCAGATCCTCGACGGCATCACCGGGCGGCCGCGGTCCATGTCCGACCGCACCCGTGATCACTCTGCGTGGTCGCGCGATCCCTGTTCGTGCAGGCCGCGAGCCCGACGGTCGCGGGGAGCGCGGAGGTGCTCCTCAGACCGCGGTCCGCGCGGTGACGTCCCGCAGCACCTTCACGGTCAGCCCGCCGTCGACGGCGAGCACCTGGCCGGTCACGTACGTCGCCGTGGCGAGGAACAGACACACATCGGCGACCTCATCCGGCAGTCCGGGCCGGGCGAGGATGGTCCGGGCGGAGACAGACGCGCGCAGCGCGGCGGAGTCCTTCGGCCACATCGGCGTCTCGATGCCACCCGGGGCGAGGGCGTTGACCCGCACCTGTGGGCCTAGGACGTTCGCCATGAGGACGGTCAGGTGGTTCAGCCCGGACTTCGACAGGTGGTAGGGGATCGCCGTGTTGTTCTCGGTGGCGCGGATCCCCGCGGCGCTCGTGATGTTGACGACGGCCCCGCCGCCGTGGGCGCGCAGGTGCGGTTCCGCTGCGCGGATGAGGCGCCACGGACCGATCAGGTTGACCCCGAGCACGAGTTCCCACAGGTCGTCGGTGAGCTCGCTCAGGTGCGGATGGGGCAGGCGCGGGCTGATTCCGGCGTTGTTCACCACGACGTCGAGGCGTCCCCAGCGGTCGAGCGCGGCCGACACGAGTGCGTCCGCGGCACCGGCGTCGGCGAGATCGGCCTGGACGTACACGGCGTCCGACAGCTCGCCCGCGACCCGCTCGCCGGCGCGCGCCGAACGGGCCGAGTTCACGACGACACCGGCGCCCTCGGCCGCGAACCTGCGGGCGATGGCCTCGCCCATCCCGCTGGAGGAGCCGGTGACGATCGCGACCTTGCCCGTGAGCCGGCCGGTACCCACCGCGCTCATCCGTCGAGCCTCCGCAGCAGGCCGATCGCGGAACTGCGGTGGTCGATGAAGGTCCGCTCGTCCGCCAGGGCGGTCTCGGCCACCGCCGGGTGGCTGAAGATCTTCCGCATGCGCTCGGCGTCCACGTGGTCGGACGACACGAGCCCGTCGTAGGCGACGCGGCAGAGCCCGGCGGTCTGCGCGATCGTGCGGCTCGCGTCCAGGTCGGCGTGCAGCTGGCGGTAGCCCGTGCGCGTCTTCCGCCGGGGTGCCTCCTTGGCCATCCGTCCGTGCGTGTTCAGCCAGTAGTCGCTGAACTGCTCGTGGCTCATCGTCGGCCTCCGGCGCAGCGCGAAGCTGATCTGCAGCGGGCCGTCGCCGTCGATGACGGTGTGCTCAACGCCGTGCACGGCCGCGCAGCGGCCCGGATCGATCTGATCGCCGAGTCGTGCCGCGACGTCGGCGACCACGCCGGCCAGCTCGGCGAGCGGGGGTGGGTCGGGCAGGTGCAGCGAGAGCAGCGCGTCGACCCGGGCCGGTACCGCCGCGCCGTGGGCGGTCCCGACGAAGGGGTCGGGCTCGACGGCGATCGCGGCGGTCGCGGTCCAGCCCGCCGCTCGCAGGGTCTCCGTCTCCGCTCGCAGCGCCGTCTCCAGCGCGGTCGCCGTGGTCTCCGGCTTCCTCGCCAGCACGATCGACAGCATGGGATCGCTCATCGGCGCTGTGCCTCCTGGGGTCTGGGGGTGGGATCCGGCCCGATGGGGCGATTCACCAGGCATTCCAGTGGACGACGTCCTCGAGCGGCCGGCGCCGGGCGGACGTGAAGTCGGTCCCGAGGGTGTGGGCGACCGGCAGCAGCGCGACCTGGGTGCAGCGCTCGTACGGGATGCCCAGGAGGCCGGCGACGCGTTCCTCCTCGGTCAAGTGCATGGTCGTGATGCACGATCCGAGCCCGCGACTGCGCAGTGCCAGCATGAAGCTCCACACGGCGGGGAGGATCGACGCCCACCACCCGGCCTGCCGGAACACGGTCGAGTCGTCGATCCGGGTCCACTGGCACGGGATGACCAGGACTGGAACCCGGGCCAGGTTGGTGGCGAGGTAGCGGGCAGAGCCGTGGATCCGCCGCTGCTCCGCGTCCATCGACGTGACCACCTCCGGTGGGTACACCGCGTCGAACGCCTCTTGGTAGACCTCGGCGAGGGCGTTCTTCTTCCCCTGGTCGGTGACGACCACCCAGTGCCAGCGCTGGTTGTTCATCCCGGACGGCGCCTGCAGCGCGAGGCGCAGGCACTCCTCGACCACCGTCCGCTCGACCGGGCGGTCCAGGTCCAGCCGGCGCCGTACGGCCCGAGTGGTGGTGAGCAGCTCGTCCGTCGCGCGTTCGGGACGCACCCGGCCGCCCGGCGCGGTCATCGCAGGCCCCGCACGGACATCCCTCCGTCCACGGTGATCGTCGTGCCGGTCACGTAGCTCGCGTCGTCGTCGAGCAGGAAGCTGATCGCGCCCGCGATCTCCTCGGGCCGACCGACCCGGCGCATCGGGAGATGGGTCTGCACGAGCGCCCGCAGATCGGGGTCGTCGGTGTAGCGGACGGTGCGGTTCGTCCGGATGATGCCGGGCGCGACCGCGTTGACCCGCAGCGATGGCGCGTACTGCGCGGCGAGCTCGCGGGTCAGGCCGAGCACGCCGGCCTTGCCCGCCGAGTACCAGTCCGAGCCGGAGGCGGCGAAGGCGGCCAGCGACGCGACGTTCACGATCGCTCCGGTCCGCTCGGCGAGCACCGGGGCGACGACACGGCACAGGGCGCCGGTGAGGACGAGGGTGCCGTGGATGCCCTCGGCGAAGGACTCCCGGCCGTCGGTGGGGCCGAGGCTCGCGTTGTTGACCCAGTAGCGGATGTCGGATCGCCCCTCCAGGAGCGCGTGAGCCGCCGCCGTGGCGGCATCGAGATCGCCGAGATCGACGACGCGGGTCTCGACCGGGTGGCCGTCGGCCCGCAGCGAGCCGGCGGCGCGCTCGACCACGTCCGCGTCCCGGTCGACCAGAACGACTGCCAGCCCTTCGGCGGCGAGCCGCCGTGCGGCTGCGAGACCGATGCCGCGTGCCGCGCCCGTGACGACGGCACCGCCGGACTTACCGCCCTCCGGCCTCACCGGGTGGTGGCCAGGCCGAGGAGCCCGGCGAGGTTGTCCCGCAGGATCAACCGGACGTCGGACTCGGGCAGGCCCTCGAGGAGGTCGAGGAAGTCCCGAGGTTCGGTGACGCCCTCGGGGTGCGGGTAGTCCGAGCCGAGTAGGACGTGGTCAGCGCCCATGATCTCGACGATCCGCTTGACGTCGTCCTCCGGGTACGGGGTGAGGTAGACGTGCTCGCGGAAGACCTCGCTCGGCTCGGCGTCCAGGCGCCCGAACGGCCAGACCCCGTTGCGGCCCATCATCGCCGACTTGTCCATGAGCTTGAGCAGTGGCGGCACCCAGGACGTGCCGTGTTCCACGCTGAGGACCTTGATCCCCGGGAACCGGCCGAACAAGTTGTGCAGCACGAGCGCGGCGAGGGTGTCGCTGATCGGCCGCTCGCCGTTGCAGAGCAGATGCTGCAGCGGCGAGAACCGGCTGTGGCTGCGGTCCGGGTCCTCGCCCCAGTGCGCCGCGTAGAGCTTCGCGAACACGTTGTCGCCGATGTGGAAGACCGGGTGGATGCCGATCTCCTGGACGCGGGCCCACAACGGGTCGAACGTCGGGTCGGCGGGGGAGAGGTCCCCGACCGGTCCGGTCTTGACGTAGAAGGACTTCGCGCCGAGGGATGCGACGCGCTCCAGCTCCTCGATCGCCCAGTCGAGGTCGAGCAGGGTCAGCAGCGGCACGCCGAAGATCCGGCCGTCCGCTCCGTACCCCCATTCCTCCTCGAGCCAGCGGTTGAAGGCTCGGTAGTTGGCGGTGACGACCCGCGGGGTCTCGGCGAAGTCGCCCTCGATCAGCACCGCCATGCTCGGGATGAAGAGGGCGGCCTCCATGTTCTGGCGATCCATCAGGGCCAGCCGTTCCGTGCGGTGCATGAAGGCGGGCTCGTTGAACGCCGAGATGGGCTCCACCCCGTTGCCGGAGTAGTCCGCCTTACCGGCGAACAACCCCGCGATGGCGCCCGGCGGGAGGATCCGATCGGCGGGGTTGTGCTCGATGAACCCGAGGTAGCGGCCGTTGAGGCCCCACCGGCGGACTCCCGTGCCGGGCACCTCCTCGAGCCGGAGCGCGAGATCGCGGTCCTGGGGATCGATGTGCCGGGTGAAGCAGTCGTCCTGCTCGTAGTAGTGGTTGTCCGCGTCGATCATGGGATAGTCGATCTTCACCGATCCTCCTCGGACGTCGCCGTCCCCCGGTCGCCGCGGAGCCGACCGGCGGTGCGGAGACGGGCGCGCAGGTCTGCTGCGCGGACGGGGTGCGGGGCAGCGGGGACGAGCGATCGGCGCTCGGCGCCGCACAGGTCGATGTTCCGATATTCGGAACATGTGTTCAGAATGTGGTCGATGGTAATCGGCCGTGGAGGGCTGTCAAGCGGCCCGTCAGATGCGGGCGGTCGCCGTTCCCGACAGGACCGTGGCGCCGTCCTGGTTCCTCGCCTCGACCGCGAGGTGGGCGACGCCGTCGGCGACGGACTCCACCGTCACCGTGGCGGTGAGGGTGTCGCCGGGCCACACCTGCGCGGTGAACCGCGCGCCGTAGGTGAGCAGCCGATCCTCGCCGACCCAGTCCGTCACCGCCCGTCCGACGAGGCCCATGGTCAACATGCCGTGGGCGAAGACGGTCGGGTACCCGGCCGCCTCGCGGGCGTAGACCTCGTCGGTGTGCAGGGGGTTGAAGTCACCCGACGCCCCGGCGTACTGGACGATCTGCGTCCGGGCCAGGTTCTCCACCACGACCGTCGTCCGGCTCTGGCCGATCTCGATCGGTGTCGACGTGGTCGTCATGCTCCGTGCTCCTTCGGCTCTCGGTGGACCGCGACCCCACGCACCGTCACCACCAGCTCGCCGTGCTGGTCGCGGAACTCCGTGATGTGCTCGCTGAACGTCAAGGTCCCTGAGCGGCCCTGCTTCACCCATGTGTCGCCGTCCCGCTCGGTGGCGGACAGGACGTCTCCGACGCGCACCGGCCGGTGGTAGGTGAAGTGCTGCTCGGCGTGCAGCCCGCCGCTGCCGGCCGGTGGGGTGCCGGGTTCCTTCGCCGAGCCCCACCACGGGGTCCGCCTGTTCGGGCGCAGCTTCCAGTCGGGGTCGAAGTGGGCCGCCGCCTGGACGAAGGTCGGCGGGGCGTACTCGATCTCGGCGAGATCGAGACCGTCCTCGGGGTCGGGGTAGCCGACGGCGCGCCGGAACATCAGCACGTGGCCGGCCTCGATCGGGAACTTCTCGACGGGCATGAGCTCCTCCTGCCGCGCGTCTCCTCGGGGGGGTCCGGTTCCGGCCCGGCTTGACGCCCACCGCAGCGCGGCGACATCATCGACGGAACATCTGTTCCGTAAGATTGAACGCAGTGCCGAGGTGCGTCAAGCTCGGCGGTGCGCGGGGAGGTGTACGTGCCGATGCCGGGAACCGGTGGGGGACCGCTCACGGGTGTCACGGTCGTCTCGCTCGAACAGGCCATCGCGGCGCCGCTGTGCACCCGCCACCTCGCCGACCTGGGGGCTCGGGTGATCAAGATCGAGAGCCCGGCTGGCGGCGACGCGACCCGCCACTACGACGACGTCGTGCACGGCATGGCCGCGCACTTCGTGTGGCTCAACCACGGCAAGGAGTCGGCGGCGCTGGACCTGACCGCCGAGGCAGACCGCGAGGTCTTCGGTCGGCTCATCGCCAATGCGGACGTCGTCGTGAGCAACCTGGCGCCCGGGGCGCTCGGCAGGCTCGGGTTCGCCCCCGACGACCTGGTGGCCCGGCATCCGCGGCTGATCGTCGTCGACATCTCCGGGTACGGCCGCGGCGGCCCGTACGACCACAAACGGGCCTACGACCTGCTCATCCAGGCGGAGAGCGGCTCCTGCTCGATCACCGGCACCCCGGACGCCCCGGCGAAGCCGGGGATCCCGATCGCGGACGTCGGGACTGCGCTCTACGCCTACTCATCGGTCCTCGCCGCGCTGTACGACCGGGAACGCACCGGCCGCGGCGCGGTGATCCCGATCGCCATGCTCGACGTCATGGGCGAGCTGATGGGCTTCGCGCTGAACACCGTGATCCACAGTGGTCGGGAACCGGTACCGGTCGGGCTCGGGTCGCCGATGGTGGCCCCCTACGGGGCCTACCCCACCCGGGACGGCCAGACCGTGGTCCTCGGCACCACGAGCGACCGGGAGTGGCGGCGGCTGGCCACCGACCTCATCGGGCGCCCGGACCTGGCCGCCGACGAGCGGTACGCACGCAACATCGACCGCTGCGCCCGGCGGGCCGAGCTGGACGCCGTCCTCGCTGATTGGTGCAAGCGCCACGACCTCGACGACATCCGCGCGCGGGCCGACGCGGCGGGGATCGGCAACGCCCGGCTCAACGGGGTGCGGGCGCTCGCGGAGCACCCGCAGCTGGCCGCTCGCGGCCGCTGGCGCGAGGTGGGCACCCCGGCGGGCCCGGTGCCCGCGCTGGTGCCGCCCGCCCTCGCCAGGGGGTGGCCGGTGGTCTCCGGTCGGGTCCCCGCGCTCGGTGCCGACACCGACGCGATCCGTGCGGAGGTCGGCTGCGCACCGGCCGCCACGGCCACGCCGGGACAGCCGGCGTGACGGGCGAAGCGATCCGGCAGGAGGCCCCGGCGATCCGGCGGGAGCACCACGGCGCGGTGCGCGTGCTGCTGCTCGACCGACCCGATCGGCGCAACGCCCTCGACATGCAGATGCGGCACGAGCTGGTCGATCGGCTGGCGGAGGCCGAGGCCGATCCCGAGGTGCGCGTCGTGGTGCTCGCCGGTGCTGGCGGCACGTTCTGCGCGGGCGGCGATCTGTCGACGATGCGTCGGCAGCCGGTCGCGGAGAGCCGCCCGCGGCTGGAGGCCGCCCAGCGGGTCGCGCGGGCCCTGTTCGATCTGCGTCTGCCCGTCGTCGCGGCCGTGGAGGGGCACGCGATCGGAGCGGGGCTGGGCATCGCGGCCGCGTGCGACCAGGTCGTCGCCGCTGCCGACGCCCGCTTCGCGGCGTCGTTCCTGGGTGTCGGCCTCGCCGCCGACCTGGGCATCAGCTGGACGCTGCCGCGCCGGATCGGGCTCGCCCGGGCCCGGACCATGCTGATGACCGGGCGGTCGCTGACGGGCGAGCAGGCGGCCGAATGGGGGCTCGCCGACCACCTGGTCGGCCCCGGGCGGGCGCTGGAGGAGGCGATCGCGCTCGCGGCGCGGCTGGCAGCGGGCCCGCCGCTCGCGATCGCCGCGGTGAAGCGGCTGCTCAACCACCCTGCCGACACAGCGGACACCGCGCTCGCCGCGGAGTTGGCGGAGCAGGGAGCGTTGTTCGACACCGCGGACTTCGCGGAGGGCCTCGCGGCTGTGCGGGAGAAGCGGAGGCCTTGCTTCACCGGGCGGTGACGCAGCGTCGCGGACACGCGCGGAGGGTGGTGACGTCGGGCCCGGACGGCCCGCGGTTAAGCTCAGGGCAGTTGACAACCACGCGATCTCCCCGGAACCGTGCAGCGGCTGTGCGGACGACGGGCCGGCGGCGTCCCGGCGCACGCGACGAGGTCACCGGTGGTGTGATCAGCGGGATGGTTCTCGCCACGGGCTGCAAGTGGCGACGTCGGAAGGGCGCAAGGATGGCCGAGTCAACGAGGGGGAGCTCCGCGCCGCGCCGAACGACCAGGGCAGCGGGCGGCTCCGGCGAGGAAGCGCTCGACGGCGGCGGGGGCCCGATCGAGAAGGCGTTCCAGCTGCTCGATGTGCTCGTCGACGCCCCGAGCGGCGGCACCGGCGTCCGGGAGATCTCGCGCCGGCTGTCCCTGCCGGTGTCCTCGGTGCACCGGCTGCTCGGCACCCTGCTGAACGCGGATCTGGTGAGCCGTGACGAGGAGACCCGCCGCTACTCCGTCGGTCCCGAGGCCTACCGGCTC
>Ga0065720_1002756_pt1 | contig 68207 bp, 63 predicted proteins | sample Thericmetagenome_FD_59107 | JGI IMG/M metagenome (GOLD analysis project Ga0065720, IMG submission 59107) | Thermophilic microbial communities from the Joint Bioenergy Institute, California, USA of rice/straw/compost enrichment - eDNA_2 v2... | ecosystem: Engineered > Solid waste > Grass >...
GCTTTTTCCAATGGGTAACTTCTCTCTTTATACTTTGTAAAGAATATGCCTTTTTCTTTCCTTTAAACCACGCGCAGGTTTCTGCCATTAGGCTTTCCCTGGCGCAGGACTTTATAAGTTGTAAGTAGTTATAGACAGTATAACTATGCCCGCCGGCGTCTTGGGCACGTCCCAGTACTCCAGTAGGGTAGAACGTGGCCGAAAAATCGAATGAATCAATCAATCAATCAAATAACGTTTTAATGATGAAAGTCACATAGCTTTCTGGTTAGCTGTCTTATTTTAGATGATTGCTATAAATTACTTTTACGTTTAAATCCAGATATTTTAATTGGTATTCTTGTTTTCCGTTCTAGATCTTAGTTGAATATCTGTTGAGCATACTAAACCTCATTCTTAGGTTCCTCTCGTTTTGATTGCGCAGATAGAAAGGCTTAAGGTAGAAGTATACAAAGTACTAGGACAATCGATAGCAATAATGGTCATTGGCTAACCTCACAAACTTCCTCAGCACGAAAAGCTGTGACTCATTGTGCTTATGGCTTACGCTCAAATGTGTATATTTTAATTCCATATAATAAAACAGATATTACTTCCCTTCCTTCAGATAAGGACGCCCCTTGAGCTTATATTCGGTAGAATAGTGTTCTATCAATCATTATAAATTTTAGTTGTCACGCTATTACTCCAAAATTATGGGCATCGTAGTTCATCTATTGTGACATTCACAACCTCCTAAGATGGGTTTGAAGGTAGGAGCCAGGTTGTAGAACCTGAGGGACTCGGGTCTTGAGAATTAAGGTATGCACTTCACTGCGGTCACCAGTTGTTGACAACTGTTACTATTGTTGATTGAAGGACTTTTCACCATGGCTCTAGATATGAGCGATCCTATCTACATATATTTGCTCAAGGATTGCTGACATGCCTACTTAGTCATTCCAATTATCACTAAGCACTTCCTCAACTAGAGACCAGGTGTTGCGTTCGATTATCCAGTGCTTCTTGACACTAATAATGTTCCACCCTTCTAACTGGCTGATGTCCTAATCGTAACATACATTCTCTTGATTAGCTGACATCTTAGACCAGCTCCACCCCGACTTCTCCCGGTTCGGGCCAGCGGGCACAAGCTACGCACATGGTTTTTTTCCTGCGTAATGTACTTAGCAACCTGTCGCCCGCCGTCGCCGTGGGCATGACCGAGTACTTAGATAGGGTAGATCCTGGTCAAAAAAACACACATACATACAATCCTGACCGTAACAGCTATCATTATAGCTTTAGATACTGTGGCCTTTAGTCTCCACAGGTCAATTTTGTGTCTAGGTTGAATATAGATTGGCACTAGTATCATAGTTTTGTCAGTATATAGTATTATTTACTAGCTGAATGATTGGACACTTCTCTGGTTATCTTGTAGTTGATAAAATTGCAGATGCATTTTGACGTCCCAAATAGGCGTCCTAGAATTGGCTCGAGAGGTACCAGGCCGGTGATGATGATGATTCTATTTTTCGGCCACGTTCTACCCTACTTGGGGTCCTGGGCCGTGCCCACGACGCCGGCCGGCATAGTTATACTATCTATAGCTACTTACAACTTATAAAGTCCTGCGCCAGGGAAAGCCTAATGGCAGAAACCTGCGCGTGGTTTAAAGGAAAGAAAAAGGCATATTCTTTACAAAGTATAAAGAGAGAAGTTACCCATTGGAAAAAGCCTGTGGGAAAACAATCTCAAGTGGGTCTACCTCCTCATCTACGTCTGCTCTGGCGGCAGGTAAGGAGGGACTGGGTGGATGGGAATTGGTTCTAGTGTCAGCGGGTCGAGGATCTCCCCATATTGGCGAAACTCGTTGACCCGTCTTAGGTGTAAATTTAAGGTTTTGTAAAAAGCGCGCGCATCGAGCCGGGCTGCACCTGGATTGCCCAGCTAGCGATAGGGCACATACCGAGGTGTCCGCGGCGGACTACCTGACCGCACACACATGTCTTGATAGCCTCCGAGAGGTGGAGGAATCAGCCCTAGAGCGGAACCTTGGGAGCCGAAGCAGCCTGGCTTACGGGCTTGGCTCGGTCTCCAACCAGCCTCGCATCCTAAGCCTTCTCGAGCTCCACCGTGTAATGTGTAATGTACAGCGGTGGTGGGCGGAGAACAAACCAACATCTTGTCCGTGGGGTGGCTGGTCGTCCAAGGCCTTCCTAGCGCTCCCTAGGCACATTCTAAGCCGATGGATACAGGAGGTTTCTGGCAATGGTGATTTCGCTTGAGTATCGCCAACGAGTGTCCTATGCTACCTGGGGCAAGTCAGGTGCAGCCCGGTTAGATGCCCGTGCCTTTGGCAAACCTTTACTCTATATTCGAGATGTGTCAACGAGCTCTGCCAATGTGGAGAGATCCTAGATCCGCTGACACTAGAGCCGCTGCCTATCGGACTTGCGCCACTCCCCACCCTTCTGTACCTACAGCAAGAGCAGACGAAGATGAAGAGCTAGAATCACTCGAGATTGTTATACCACGAGGGCTTTCTGATTGTTAAATTGTCTTTTTGTTCACCGACTACATAGAATACTCTCCTAGCTTCTTGAACTACGCGCAGGTTTCTGCCAGTTGGCTTTCCCTTGCGCAAGATACCCAAAGTAGTAATTAGGTATAGCTAGAAAAACTATACCCGCCGTCGTCATGGTCACGACCTAGTACCCCAATAGGGTAGAACGTTGCCGGAAAATGGAATCATTATCATCATCATCAGTTCTCTTGCCAAACTCACTAGTTTTGAATCAAATCTCGTTGGGAAATTGAATAATAAATTCTCTATTTATCGATACCACTTTCTTTCTCTGAAGATTGTTGCTTTGTGGTTGGGTTGTAATGTCGTTGGGCTACCTTGTGTCCAAGTCTTGGGTTAACGAACAAACCAGTGTTAATTGGTTTGCAGTTGTTCTGTGTTTTTTGTTCGGTGGGTAACCAGACCCTCTTATCGATAAAATCGATATGGAATACAGAGATGGACACTCTTATCGATATGATCTTATCAGTGTCCCTTGCATAAGCAGAGATGGTTTTGTGAGGAGTTCTTCATGTTACTAATTGTTCAGGGTCTCCAAACAGCTGGATACTTACTTATTAGATCCTTTTCTCAACCAGGATGCCCGACAAGACCTTAAGAGTGGTGACATATGCTGCAGGTGCTTCCCTCGCAGCTATAGCGCTGATATATGTGTTCGGCCCAACTTACTTCTTGGACACATCAACTTCAAAGTCATCGACACGCAGGAAGGGTGTCGTGGGCCTCTCAAACCCTGCCAATGATTGTTTCATCAATTCTGTGCTTCAGGCGCTTGCAGGTCTTGGAGAGCTCCGACTCTACCTCATTCAGGAAACCCACCGCCGCAATCTCGATGATGAGTCCATTTACACCCGACTGATCCCCCTCTCTAGCGCCGATGAGAACAACGTTGTTCTGCGCTTCCCGAAAGACATACCTGACTGGAAGCTAGTGGGCTTACAAATGGGAATAGTCACTAAAAGTTTGAAAAAAATACTTGATGCTTTAAACGAGCGGCCAATATACAAGAAAACTATTTCCGCTGCGCCTTTTGTTAGGGCCTTGGAGGAAGCATTTCGGCAACGTATCAGTCGACAACAGCAAGATGCGCAAGAATTTTTACAGATTGTGGCTGAGAGGCTTTGTGATGAGTATTACGCGGGGTGCAGGGCACGGCGGCTTGCCAAAGGCTCTGCCACTCCTCTGGTGAACTTAGGTGCACTTGGCAGTACTCCTGAAGAGACTGGAGATGTCGACGGCACCATTTTGGCGGTTAGCGATGGTCGATTGAAAATTTCATGTCCCAGCCCTAGAACAGGTCCAAATTTAGGGGACGGCTATCATGGGACAAACAGGAGAAGTCAGCAAGGGTTTGTGGAAGAAGATGGGGATGGGTTTCCACTGGAAGGCAGGCTTGAGTCGCAGATCGAATGTTTGACTTGCCGGTTTAAGCCTCGACCAACTGTGTCAGCCTTTTGCACATTGACCCTCAATGTTCCTCAGGTTTCAACAACTACACTGGGAGATTGCTTCGACGGACTGCTCAAGACTGAATACATCGATGATTTCAGATGCGAGAAATGTCGTCTATTACATGCACTCGCCTTCTACGAGAGAGAGGAACAACAAGCATCCTCTGAGGCTGCGAGGGCAAGAACGCAAGAAGTCATAAAAAAGCTGCAGTTGGCGATCGAGTCGAATCCCGAGCAGCCCCCCCAGGACGTTGTACTCCCAGATATTCACCAGGCACCGAAAAGAAGGATAGCACGGTACACCAGGATTACCAAATTCCCGAGAATTCTTGCCATCCACCTTTCGAGATCCATATATGATGCGAGCCACATGTCACTTAAGAACATGGCAAAAGTTGCGTTCCCCGAGTCACTGCCCCTGGGCAGCCTGCTTGAACAGCGCCGCTATAAGCTCGTTAGTGTTGTAACACACAAGGGTAGCCACAACAGTGGACATTATGAGTCCTTTCGGCGTCAAAATATATACCCTCCCTTCTCAAATCCAAGCACGTTCCAAGTTTCGTCAGCATTCAGCCGGGTACCGAGTCCTGCATCCACGGTCCGAACACACATTCATCGGGCAGATCCAGATGACATACGCTCAATGGATTCTAAAGAATGTTTTTCAGCTGTGACTGTTCAGAGCCCGTCACCCATCCCCTCTAGTCCTATCCCTCGGCGCCCGGCGGAATCGAAGGGCTCAGCATCCGTAAACGAGCAAGAATCGGCTGGTTCTCAGGTGCACTCGACAACACCCTTATCCAGACGCATAGATGTTGGCACAACAAGCTCAATACCATCTGAAACGGGGCTCCCAACCCTATCATCGAAGCCAAAAGCTAAGCATCACAAGCAGCCAAGTCGTTGGTGGAGGATTAGTGATGATAAAGTCAAGGAAGCCACTACGCGGGACGTTTTGAGCATGCAACGGGAGGTGTACCTTCTCTTCTATGAATGTGAAAAGCCATTGACGTAGTAGCTTGAAGGTGGTATATGTTCGGAATTCGAGATCAGGAAAAGCACTATGTAGAAAAGAGCAGATCTCCGCTCACCTTGTTCAACCCTGCTGTATTATATCGATCTAACATCTCTATGTAATAGCATTCATTATCCGCGACAAGTCTGAGAACCTTCTTTCATTGACCCAGAGCAAATCAATCAACACCCCAGTGTCACTGTCCCAGCAGCTCTCTCGCAATTTTGGCAGCATCCTCCTGGCTCAGCCGAGGCTCGTTGCGTGCAGCCTCTGCCTTCTCGAAGTCAAACCGCCAAAGACCGCCTGTCTTATCAGAATCACCGTGCGTTGGTAACCCTACAATCGGCCCAAGGTTAGCGAGGATCGGATCTGGCACATCATTTTGAGCTGTGAAGTAACGCCGTTGCCAAGTGCGGCCCTCGGCTCTTTCTTTGGCCCTCGCCTGCCGCTGGGCATTCTCGATCTTGCTCTTTTCCACACTGACTGTCTCAAGGTCACCCTTGGTAATAGCAGCTGCTACCTTGGCCCAGGCCCGCCTTGATTCTAAGGGATGCTGCTCTTCAATAGGAGAAACAATGAGTTTGCTCGGTGGTGATAGGACTGGATCCCAGGAATCAACTATGGTATCTTTGCTGTTGTATTTAAAAGGGCCAGAGTGGATTTCAAAGTCTTTGGTCCACTGACCGGAGATGCTGAACAAGACCTCTTTTTCCTTGCCCGTGGGGTAGAGAATGGCAGTGAATGAGTTTTTCTTGCCAGAAATCCAACCCCGGCCGCTGTAGTCAATCCTCGCCGTATAGCCCGTAGATGAAGTAATCCAGGAGGAGCCATCCAGCTCAATAAAAGGGGAGCCCAGCAGAAGACCCTCAATGTGCAAGGAGGGCAAGGTGATCAGGTATTTGTCGGGCCTGTCAGAGGCAGGCGCTGGAACAGTGAGAACAGCATGACCGATCTGCTTGATATTAATGGTCTTAGAAAAGGATGCCTTCTGGGCATTGTAGCCCTCCAAACGCACACCGCTGGAGAGGTTGGTGATGTTATAAGCCGTTGCGGGAGGGTGGTGGCTGTTGAGAATGGAACAGATTGTCAGCAAGCCGCCAAATAGCTGACACTACGAAAAAAAAAGATGCGATGCAGAGCACCGACCTAACTTGTTCGCTGATCAACTCGGTAACCCCAGCTTCATCCTCCCATTTTCCGAGAAACAGCTCCCCCAAAAAAGGATTCAGGGGCTTCTTCTCGTTTCCATATTGCTCGCTCCGGCTGGCATACTGCTGTTTCAAAGTGGTCAAGAACCACTTGAGCACCAGGAGTGCCCTCCTTGCGGGATCAGACTCCTTAGAAGGGGCAACAAAAACTGAAGGATGTTCACACCAGTACGAGCTGAACTCGGTGAGGCTGGTCGGCGAGAGGATAAAAGGCGGTGCGGTCAGGCTGGAGAGATCGCCATTAAACGATGCGATTGACTATGGTGCCGTAGCATGAAGTTAGCACCAAGAAACAATGGCGCGGGGGAAGAGCACGGAAAACCACAAGAAAATGACAAATACATAGCGCCACAACCTAGAGCATAGCCTGCTCCCACATTGGGGAGTGGGATATTAACACAAGATAAGCAAATATCTAACCTTAAGGAACGCACCCCAACTTCCACCTCCACTTGTATTCTGCACGGACGGTGCAGAGGTCGTCGTTGTCGCTTGGGACTCCATTGCCGTTGCGAAGTTGCGAGCTCGATTGTATCGTGGTAGAAGGCCCTTGATAGTCTAATGGAAGATCGCTCCAACTCCCTGGTTTGCCTCTTTAAATCCTATGTCCTTGGGGCGTAGGTAGCGGGATGGGCTGGTTTTGGATTGTAGATCGTAAATTTCCAATGCTGGGACCTGCAGAGCGGCGCACCAGTGGGTACGCATGCAATGCTTCGTACCGGCTTGGCGGGGCACGCCCAATTCGTACCCGACTGATGGCGCCATCCTCCCTGCTTTACTGCCGATATACCTCTACATGATTGATATTTGTACTGTGATTCGAATATTTCTACTAAGGCATAGTGTCCTCGATTAATTTCTACCTAGGCGGGTACAGAATAGGCAGTGCCAACTTAGACATTTACCTAGCAGGTATATAATATGGCCTTCTACTAAAGGAACTGTTCGTCGGTTTCAACAACGCTATTAGGGTCGCCTTCTTTATCCACTTTACAGCTACTTCCACGAGAGGTGACGACAACGGAGACCAGGAAGAAATAGGAAAAGAGATATCACCTTCATACTACTTGATCAAACTAATTCTGCTTCCACCTCAGCTTTCCACCAGTCCGACCATTTAATCACTTTCTTACCGCGTCTCGCCTCCTCTGCGCAGAATACCATGGCATGACTGCGGACGACCTCCTCAAGAGTGCAGCCAATTAATTCCCTTTGAGCCCTCTCAGTCGACCAGCCATGATTTTTAACCTTATCAATGGCAAGAATGAATTGATAGGTTAAGCCAATATCCCCTCCCCCATGGTTTTGGTCGACTGAACAGGGATAGAATACCCTTGTTTCCCCTGTTTGAAAATTCTCAACAGTAATTGTCTTGGAATCGGCAAAGATTTCTCCATCGACCCCATACAGTCGAGTGTACCGATCACATATTTTTTTCGTATGGGCGACCATATGAAACACTGCAGTCTTCGAAGTGCGACCAGGCAATGGCCGTTTAGAGCCCGGGGTGGTCTCTTCCACAGCGTCGTCCTCCCAGCTAATTGTGACAATCTGTTCGTCGCAGACATCGTTGTCACACTCGTAGACACACCGGCCATACCAACTCCTCCTCGCAACCTCATGTTCTGGCGTGGTGGCATCATAATCATTGGCGAGCTCAGCAAGTAACGCTTGCCTTGCTTCATATTCGTCCCCATATGATTCAATGTCGGGCAGGACAATTCTAACAGGCCAGCCTTTATTGCCGGTTTCGAGTCCAGCCAACTCTTCCCCTACGTAAATGCGCTTGGCTGAGTACTTGCAGGTCGGTTCAACAGGACATGACAGACAATTGGTGGCCGTCCCAGCTTCTCTCGGTTTCCGAGCACGCTTGAAGTGGTGCAGCGAACCGGTGCTAGAAACAGTGGACGGAAGATGCGGTTGTTGGCTGTTCTCGGCCCAACAGTCAACTGGTGAGCACAGGAGCCATAAGAGGATGTCGATGTCATGGCAGCTCTTGGTGAGCAAACTCGGGGCGGAGGTTCGTTCACGACGCCTACGACATGTGCAATTAGCGATACGGGGTTAACCACCTGGATTGGGTTCGCATGGAATGACTTACCAGTTTCCACGGACATAGCTATGAGCAAAATGCCACCAACCAACAGGTTCAGTATGAACAACAGAGAGAACATCACCGATAACACGATCTTTGAGCAATAGCTTGCGGAGCAGCATGTTATGAGGTGTATAGCGCAGTACATGACCAATAGAAAAGAGAGCTTGCTGGCCATCTAGAGTTGTGTTGTGCCGTAATGCTTTGTACATGTCTAAGCAATCACTAAGAGTCGTTGCCAGTGGCTTCTCGCACATAATGTGCAGCCCCCCTAGTTTGACGAGCTCGAGAACAACTTCGCGATGCATTTCATCCAGGACGCAAACGAAAGCGGCGTCTACTCCAAGAGGCACATCTTCCTCTCCTGATTCTTGTCGGGCCCGGCGGCAACGTTCATATTCGATGAACTCTCTCCAGTCAGCGAAAGAGGAACCCTCAGGAGGGGAATTGCCTTTCCCCCATATCACCGCCTCGCCCAAGCACATCCTCTTGTACTCGTCCGGCTCTGCAACGGCAACGACAACTCCATTCGTAAAGGATTTTATTATGTTTGCATATGTTCGGCCACGCGAGCCTGCCCCAATGATCACTATCCGAGGGGGATTGGCTGAGTAGGGAGCTTGTTCCAACCAAGTCGAAAAGCTGGTGCTGAGGTATTCATCGCCACATGCACCCGCCCGACACTCCGGTTGTTTCTCTTCTGCCGGAGCCATGGTAAAATAAACGTCAAGGCAAGTGTGCAGCCACGTTCTGGAAGATGAGTGATTGATGGTTAGGCAAGAAGTGGGATGCAGTGTCTCATGGTATTGATCCTGCTGGGCTGTGAAGAACCTAGAAGAGAAATGCCTCGGGCACTACTAGAGTATGTGGCTTTTGCGCCCGCAGACTCTGATTATGTGTTCAAAAGGTGAGAAGAACTTGTGCAAGAACACATTGCTCTGTTTTCACCTTGGCATGGAGGGGCATCCATACGTCTTGCGGTTACCAGCTGGCTGCAACGTCTCATTTTAACTGTGAGCACGGAAACATTGGGCTTTCATAGTAGATACAGCACGTAAGATTACTTAGGCCAGTATGTCACAGGCAGATCCTTGTCAGAACTCCTTACTCCAGCGTGCATGTTCTGTCAAGCTATTACCAACAAAGAGCATGTTTTGTAATTTTTAAATGTCCCGAATACCCCCATATATAGGGGGCACACTAGAGTACATCCATAGTGGCGTACATTGTCCGCTCTGGTTACTGTACATTGATGAAGCGCATAAGATATGGAGGATGTCCTGGGTGGTCTTGGTATAGGAGTACCAGGGTTTGTTTTGTTGATTCCTTGGTGAAGTTTTACGGCGCTCTTGGACACTCTTGGGTGGGCATCCTCGCCAAGGAGCTAACAAAACAAACCCGCACGCTTTGTACGCATTAGGGATTGGATCCAATTACTCAAGCGGTAATCCACAGTCCGCAACCTGACCGAGCGAGAATACCACCCGCAGCCAGGCACCATCATATCTTACTATACACAGCACTGTGGATGTGAATTTGAAAACAACCTTGACCACCTCCATCGGTAGGAAAGCCTCAGAGTACGTTTTTTTTTCACCAGACGACGTAATAGATTGTGCATTTTGCGACATAGGTGACTGAAGCAAGAATCAACGCCACTGTGCCCATTAGCAATTGATGATCGACGTTTATTCTCTCAGAGCTTCTTGAAGCCATGTCAACCAGCATTTGTTCACAGGTCCGAGACCCTTTGGTTTGGATTGACTGTGAGGTGTGTCTTTTGCCTATTGCTTACACCAAATGGCTTATACTGATGTCCATGTTTTAAATCCAAATGTAGATGACTGGACTCGACCCAGACAAAGACGACATCATTGAAATCTACTGCCTGATCACCAATGGCCAGCTTGAGCTTGTTGACGATTCAGGCTGGGGCACTGTGGTGCATCAGTCGGCTGAACGCATGTCGATGATGGATGAGTGGTGTACCCGTGTCCGTGAGTACTTTTTGTGCGGTGCTTCCAAATGTCGTGGGCTAATCAACAAGAAGATGGTGAGAGTGGGCTCACCCAAGCAGTCATCAACTCAATGGTTACCCCTGAAGAAGCAGCCGATGGCTTGCTTGCCTACATCAAAAAATACGTTCCTGAGAAGAGGGTAGCGCTTCTTGCAGGGAACAGCGTGCATGCAGATCGGGCCTTTCTTCGGAAGGAACCCTACAAAAAAGTGCTTGATCACTTGCACTATCGTATCTTCGATGTTAGTAGTATCAAAGAAGCTACACGCAGATGGAGGTATGTTCACAAGTTTAACATCCCAGTTCTACAAAATGATATACTGATATCTGAACTGTTAATTGGATGATACAGGCCTGATATTGCATCTAAAGCACCTTGTAAAAAGGGTTTGCACAAGGCCAGGGAAGATATACTTGAGAGCATTGAAGAAGCCAGATTCTACAAATTAGCCCTGTTTGAAAGGAGTCATGATACTCAGGACAACCAGCCCTAGCAGTCGTGCCCTCGCATTTGACTCGATGTCTATTTACATTTTATATGCATGACTGTTGCTCTAGGTCTTAACATCTGGCTCATCCCTGCCCACAAATTCCTTAAACTTCAACAACTCTGTTGCCATCTGAATCTCAGGCTTGAGAAATTCCTGTGCATCCATGTCATATGTCGCAGGGTCACTGCTGTGCTGTTCTAGATACAAACGGATGGTAGCACCTGACGAGCCGGTTCCCGACAGCCGAACAACGATGCGCGTCCCATTGGAAAAGCAGACATAGAGTCCTTGGTTGGACGACACTGAGCCGTCAAGGTCGGTATACGAGAAGTTTCCAGCCTTGGTTACGGTGCGATCTAGTACAATGTCTTGGTTAACAATGCTCACAAGGGAAGGGGTTGGGTCCAAATCCAAGCAGGGGATCATCCGATCTCTTTGGACAACTGTATAAATGGTAGAAAAAGGATTGCATCAACATACCTCCGATCTTGCTCCCGACAAAGTTGGGGTCGGCTATAAGATCTTTCAAGACACCCACGACTTTATTGGCTCCTTCGGTATCGACATTCTCGTAATCATAACGAGTGAAGAAAGTGCGGCCATACTCGGTCCAGAAATCTTTCTGAATTTGCTTGATGCTTGGAGTAACCTCAGGATTGGCCATGCCGAGACCGGCAATGATATTGAGCCATGCGACAATGGCCCAGAGACCATCCTTCTCCCGGATGTGGTTGCTGCCAGTACCAAAGGATTCTTCGCCACAGATGGACAACTTGTTAGCATCAAACAGTGCGCAGAAGAACTTCCATCCAGTTGGCACCTCGTAGCAAGCAAGGCCAAGCTTCTTGGCCACCAAATCCACGGCACCAGAAGTCGGCATGCTGCGAGCCAGACCATAAACACCATTCTTCTTGAAATAGGGAATCAGCTGGCTGTGATGGGCGATGATGGCAAGGCTGTCCCCAGGAGAGACAAAGGCACCGGCGCCATAGATCATGTTACGATCGCCATCGCCGTCGGAGGCAGCGCCGAAAGGGATCTGATTCTTCTCAACCGTCTCCACCAGCCCATGTGCATACGTGAGATTGGGATCTGGGTGGCCGCCGTTGAAGTCGGGAGAGGGCTCGCAGTTTTGCGTCGAATCGGGGCCCAAGCCCAGCTCTCGTTCAAAGATGGCCTTGCCGTAGGGGCCCGTGACGCCAGAGAGACCATCAAAAAGGACCTTGAAATCGGGATGAGTGGCGAAAAACCTCTTGATCAAATCGAAATCGAAGATGTCCTTGAGCATCTCAACGTAATCAGCGGTACTATCTACCACTTCAACCTCTAGGCTCCCATATGCCTTGACGCCGACCTCTGAAATGTCGATGTCCGGAATATCGGCAATTTTGTACGATGTTAGAGCCTTGGAGGTCTCGAAGATCTTGTTTGTTACCGACTCGGGAGCAGGGCCGCCGTTAGCAAGGTTGTATTTAATACCAAAATCATGCTGAGGGCCTGGCCTCCTGATCAGCCTCCACGGGAACTCGACAGAGAAAATCCAACGAGGACCTTACCACCGGGATTATGACTGGCAGTCAAGAGGATACCGCCAGTAGCTTTGCGCTTGCGAATGAGATGGCTTGCGGCCGGAGTCGATAAAATGCCGTTCTGGCCGATCAGGAGCTTCTTGACCCCATAGGCAGCACCGATTTTTGCGATCAACTGAATGACCTCAGAGTTCCAGAAACGGCCATCACCACCAATGACAAGGAATGCGCCTATGATGAACCGGTAAGTGCTTGGATGCCCTGATATACAAAGGCAAGGGCCAGATAGCGTAGCCGCCACTGTTTGGAGTTAAAGCATCTCTCACCTTCCGCACCCTCGGGTATCGACAGCAGGATGCTAGTAATGAAGGATTCACTGTAGTGGGGCTGCTGGAAAACCGTGACCTTCTTGCGAAGCCCAGATCTGATACAAAGGTAGCAAACAAGTCAGCAAAACTGTTCATGATGCTGAATGCCATGTGACGGAGGGCTTGACTCCAATGCCACCGGGATAGAAGTTCCCCAAGACCACGACAGCGGGGCGAGCAAGCAACGATGCGGGGGCGGGGTATCCTAGGCGGTAGGTGACGTACGTGCCAGGCTTCTGATCGGTGAAGGGGGTAAATTGGACAGTCTTGACGTGCATCTTGTTTTCGCCTTCCAGCACTCCTGGTGTGCAGCAGTCTCTGGAGGAACTGTGATTGAGCAGCGAGGTCTCTGTGGAAAAGAGTAGGAAGTCTTCGAGAGAAGGAAGAACCGGATAGTTTGGCGGTGGGTGGGAAGATATATTGACAATGAGGGGAGTGAGGGGCAGAGACAAGGATGCAGCCTAAGTGAAGGTGCCCCACTCTGAGCTGTCTGGGCCGGAGCAGAGCTGCAAAATATTCCAACCCAAGCACTATCATGTACTGCCAGGTTGTGGGCGCCGAAGGATGCACTAGGTGTCCGTTCCTTGTGCCACCAGGCACGAACATTTCGCTCATTTCCATTCTCTAATTCATGTCTGCTTTGCACGACCTCTGCTGCAGAACGACCCAATCTGGCCGGCATCATTCTCATGCCCGCACAACAGCCAATCCCGTCTCGGTTGAAACATTATCCCCACTTATCAAGCGTCTCCCGATTCTCTCCCCTTTAATCCTCGCCAACCTCGGATGTTGTTCCTATGTCGAAGAAAAGTAGGTGGCCTCAGTCTCTTTGAACAGCCATTTCGCATGCGTGCCGGTCATTATCAACATTTGGTGCCTGACGGATCCACAAGATAAGTAACTTATTACCTCAGGTAGGTACCCAGGTAGGTGGATCAAGCCTCAAGATTGCTTGCCTTCCTCTACCCAACTACCTTGCCTTACTTTAGGTACCCAGCTGCCTGACGAACTTACCAGTCTGCATGGCACAATGTTTGGAGAGCAAAAGATCCCAGCTGCCTTTGCTTCGCCTTTTACAGTCTCCCTGAGCAAATCAACCCGCCATTATGGCGTGACCACTTTTGGATAGGGATTAGCGATGGCGCTATATTTTCATACAGGCACGGCTCCTTCGTAAATAGGGGGAGGATGGAAGATTGACATATACAGTAACTGACAGGTGCTTGTCAAAGCTCGCTTTCCTTAGTGCTACTTCTTGTGTTGACAGCAGCTTAGGTAGTTAGTTTTTGTGTTTCCCTGACACGTTGATGGTATAGATTCATATGGCACACCGTCCCTTAGTCGACAGACACTTGACCTTGTTACCAACTATGTTTCTTCCAGCCAGTAGATAAATTACAAAGGTAGATCTGGCTGTTTTTGTGAAGTGGCTCGACCCTGTGGATTCTGGTGGAACAGAAGAAGGTCACTGGCCTCCTTAACCCACTCATGACTGAAAAGTCTAAACAAATCAATGCTTCGCCGGGAGGGGAGAGAGGGCAAAGTTGACAAGACTATCAGCTAGTCGGACACCTCCGTACTACTCTCAGTATCTGACGAGTTGCCAGATGTCGATGATCTCATTACAAATAATTCCTCGAACCTTTTTGCAGCTGAAAGCAATCAGTCTCAGACTTTGAACTATAGGAGCAAGAGAAAGAACACTCTTGAGATAGAAATGGAAGTTCAGCATACCTTCTTCTTTGACGAACCGGATTTCAAATGCCCTTACTTCATTCTGTCGCATGTTCTCTTGGTTATAACTGTCGCAAAATACATAGAGCTGGATGTCCTTGAGCCAGACACGATGCTTTGAGCGACGAATGAGCCAAGTGGGGGATTTCGATTGATGGGTAACTAATGAGTGTCGTGTTAGTTGACCTGACAAACTCCTGCCTTGTGAGACCTACTGAAAGCAGTCCAAACAGGGCATTGACGTAGCTCGCCGTCCCAGACAGCAGCGTGTAGCCGCAGGCCGTGGGTATGTAGGTCTTCGAATACGATCAGGGAATGCCGGAAGCCATCATCGATGATTTGCCTATGTACACCAGGCATGAGGTGAGCTTCTATACCCAGAAGTGCAGTCAAGAGTCTGTCAAGGAAATGACCAGGAGAGTTACAAAGACAGGTAAAATCTTTGTGATATGCCGTATAGGTAGAACAAAGGGGTGGACTCACGCTTGAAACAACCGTTTCTCTCTGTGCAGTTTGAACTCTGTTGGATGTATGCTAACAGTCAAGGCATTCCTAGCCTTCAGTGCAACAAAGGTGCAGTGAAACAATACCATTTCTGTGGATACGTTAGCCAAACGATATTTGGCCTGTCAAAGGACAGCCAACTGGGTAGCTGCTTGCCTTCCCACGTCATGAAGTAGAGCACTGCCCACAGCTTACTACATTGCCCCGATTGACTCCATCTTTTCAGCTGCAGCGCGCTTGCCTCGCGATTGATGCAGAGTTCATGAGCACCGTACATAGAGTACAAATCTCTATCGTTCTGGATGACCCTCAAAAGAAAATAAGGGCACTGATCCGATCTCCTCAGTAATGCAGAAATGGATATGGTATTGTTGTCGAAGTATCTACGAAAAAACCACACCAGAAACGCATCATGGGTGGTTGGATTAGCTAATGAGCTTGACTATATCACTGAGTTCAAAGCAATGGATCACTTACCGCCGGAACAGGATTTCAGAATCTGGGGGGATAGCGACCTGGCCCCAGAGATAAAAGGGCCCATGGCATTTAGAGCTAGAGTAGGTCAGAGGTCTACTGTGGTGTTGCAAAAGAAACAAGTTGTGGTGCTCACGGTTTTAAATGTTTTAGTTCTGTTCGTGAAGGTAGCGGCAAGGAGAATATCTGTTGTGCCCAATGGGCGGGCTTTCGGGTGTCAATGATGCACCTATTACACTTCAAACCCATGAATCATCCGAGTTACCCACCCGCTCCTGTATAGAGGCCGGTAGAGGCAGCACGTGTTGATGGATTAGAGTACCTGTATGAGGGGAAGCATGTGCTTCTCGAAATGGGGTCAGTATGTTTCGGGCAAAGTGTGAGGCTATTATCGGGGAATGGGCATACGGATACCGCGTTGATCACGGAGCTTGAGAATTCTCTGACGAAGTGAGTGAATGGTGTTCAGATCAAAGTCTGGTGACCTGATCCCAATATTAGAACTTCATCATTAACACTGTTTTCGACCATGTCCCATACCTTGTCAACATCTGGAGCAAGAGTGTCAGGAAGTGGTTATATAAGATAAAGCGTTGAGGTAGAGGAAGCCCCGCTGCTTCTTCAGTCATCTTGTTGTACATCTTTCTCCATCTCAGCTCCTTGGTCAGGGTCTTGTCGTTGTAGTAGGACATGATATCCCGTAAAGATTTAGCTAAGCAAGGTAAGATAACCATGAGATGGTCAATAAGGATCGTGACTCGGCTGATGTGCAGTTGAGACTGAGTAGCGAGATCTGTGAGGAGCCTGCATGTGCTTCGGATCTCCTCTGCCAGAGCGATGAGGTGGCCATGGAAGGTCTCTGCAATAGCTATCCTGAGCTGATCCAAACTTCTGGCAACAAGATTGGCCTCTTCTGCTTGCCGACAACATTCTAGCAGAAGAGGATGAAGCCTATAATTAGGGACTATGAGGGGTGCAGGTACCAATGCTTCCATGTTGAAAGCGTCCATAAAACCTTAACTTCACTCGCTCAATGTAGGCCGGGTGTGCAGGGATTGAGGAAATATGGCTATTACTGTTTGTGTCAAGTCGCGGTTGACCCCAGTCACCATGACCATTTGGTCCTGGGCGAAGTGCACCCGGATTTGATCGTGCTCCAGTCTTAGATGTGGCCCTTGGTTCTACAACGACTGCGCAAGGTACATATAGACGATGCGGAGCTAGTCGATTGATGTTAAAAATGAGTCGGGCGGGGTAAGCAAGGAGAGAGGTGAGGACAGGGACGTTACTGGTCTCCAACAAGCACCAATGCTTATGTGAGTGTGAGAGGGGTGAGGGAGAGCAAATCACCAGTTGAGAATGGTCGCCTTGACTTGGCTTATGACATTGGCTGGTCACCCAAGCTTCGCCTGACCACCCGCTAAGAGCTTCTTATGCATAAACAGGTGATGGATCGTTTGCTGCCACACAGCCAGCTCTTCCGCTGATACCTATCACTGAGGTTTGGCCCGAACTTCAATGCCTACGTTGAGATGGTTATGGAAGACTGGCATGCTTGCCCGTGACACCACAGCACAGATCGTCTCGCAGTCTGATAGCTTGAGAGAAACCAAATTGAAGAGAATATTTACCACCGGTTGCTGCTTTGGTCGGGTTCTGATTACAGCCAGCCGTGATAACGCTTGGGTAAATTTTTTGGAGGTACTAAGTGAAACAACATCTAGCCAGGCGAAGTACCGAGCTGTCTATCAAGCTTTCCAGCTATGCACTCTCCGACACTAACTCGGAAGACGCAAAAAGGCTTCTTTGGGATGGCAAATGGCAAGCACCAAGAGGATGCCGTAGCGAGGTGCCACAGGGGATGCATCAACGAGAGAACGCCACGAAGCCGACGCCGCAGCGGCCTCTCTGCTGTAGAGCAAGTAGCATCAAAAGGCAAAACAATGCATGTTGACGGTGCACTACCTTTTTTTATACATTGCACAAAGATCACGGACCAAGTCAAACATTCCCTCAACTACACGATAGCCGCAGTCTGCTAGATGAAATCATATTGGTATTGCATTGACCAACATCATTTAGTTTCAGCGCACTGGCAGTAGCGTTTGATGACAAGTCGCAGACAAGCAGTTGATAGCTAGATACCTAGATTAGGATCGCTACCTACTAAAGGGGCAGCATGGAACAACAAGGATTGGTCATAGCGAGGGAAGTAGTATGGACAGCTCCATACAATACATAGCAGCTAAGCATATGTATATCCAAGGTATACTTGCATCGAACACCTAACGAAGGGGGTATACGGAAAAAAGTTGGACCAACAGAAGATCCCAGAATTAAGTAATTGAATCGCCTGAAAGAAGGCTGCCCTTTTCGGGTTGTGCAAAAAAACAAGGCCGGACCGCTGCGGGAGAAGAAGCTCCCGTAGGGCAGCTCTCGACAAATCTGTAGGGTATGTGGTTAGAAAATGGACAGGAGAAGCAACGTCCAACATACCTACGTATGCTGGTTTGGCACAAACCGGTGTAGAAGCTTCTACATTATAAGCGGCATTATCCCGGACAACTGCGGACACACAAACGGAAGAACCAAAAGCTCTGTTATACATGTCATAGGGTCCAGGCATTTGCACCCTTCTCGTTGGCATGAACCAACCCCTTCCCATGCCAATGGAATCCTCCATCCCGGATCCCGTAATTCGTAAACCTCGCGCAAACCATGCCAGAAAAAAACACCAGAAACCCATTTGCCCCAAGCAACACCGTCCGTCCCAAAGATACAAGGGTAAAGAAAAAGAAAGCCCCATGCTAATAGCATTGCCTTGCTTGACTGGATATCAACCGATGATCAAGACTAGTCGCAAAGGCAACGAGTCAAAGAGGAAATGAACATGTATTACGACGACGAGTCATCATCGCCATCGGCTTGTGCCTGCTGGGTCAATGAGCATTTAGTCTACCGAGAATGGAATATAGCAACTTACATTGTATGCCTGTTTCTCGTCTTCATAGCGCTTTTTGTCGGCGGCAGCCTTGGCCTCATAAGGGGCGCGCTGCTTATCAGTGAGCGCCTTCCACCGCTCTCCGAGGATCTTGCCGACTTGTGCAAAAGAGATGCCGGGGTTTTCCTCGCGCACATTATCGCGCTGCTCGTTGGCGAAAAACATGTATGCCGAAAGGCCTCGCTTGGGGGCATTGGGATCTGTTATGCAGGGTTAATCAGCGTGCCAAAAACAAATAGACCATAATATGTGCCAAGGTCGCACTCACCCTTCTTGCGCCCACCTTTCGCCCCCTTACCAGACTTGCTCTTAGTGGCGGCCTTGGGCATGGTGGCTAATTTGGGTCCTAGGACAGTCAGTTCCTGCTGTTCTTTCAAAAGCAATACATCTAGGCCAGATGCACATGAATCAGAAATGGCAGCTGCACCCTCTCGGCGCGCCAGAGATGCGGTTAATTGGATTGCATCAGGCGAGGGCATCGGAATAGAAATCGATAAAACTTGGCGTGAGAAGGGAGATGAGGGTAACCGAAGCTGGCAATTTGTACAGCGACGCGGTACGTGTGGTTCAGGGCAAGCATCGCCATATCGCACATATCGAGTGCAACGACGGGGAACGATAGGATATCAAATGAAGAGATTAAGCAGCAACAAGACGACTGAGAAACATACTTTGGATGGGATTTAGTCGAGATGTAGTTAGCGTTCTGATGAGAATTGCTAAAGCTGCACGTGTCGTTAGCAGTTGTGCAGGCGATTAATTTGTGTAGGCATTGTGATGATAGATGGGAACATGGACGGACAGGTGCGAGGATGCGCGTCGAACTTGGAAGTGGACGCGACTTTTTGGTTGCGAGGATCAAGCTTGGCTGTGGGGAGCAGAAACTGAAGTTGGAGGCAATGACCAAGACGACTCGAGCAATGATGATGAGATGCGCGTGTGCACAATTACAGGGAAAGGGATGCAGAGAGCTCCCCAAAGCTCCAATGCAAAGTACAGAAACCAATTGGAATCAGGAGAGAGTGACTTGGGTGACGGGCAATGATTTGCAGTGGCGAGAAGTACTCACCAGATTGCGGGCGTTGCAGGCTTTGCGAGGTCAGGCCAGGTATTCGCGGGAGAACCTGTTTGCCGTGGTGCGATTTTGTATGGGAGAAGAGAGGGAGATTTGGAGAGGGGAGATGGGGGAAGCCTCTGCCCGTATTTTACTATGGGCGGCTGATTGAATGAGGGGGGCGGGGGTTCCTCCTGCCTCATAACAAAAATGGGAGCAGCGCGGGCTGATTTTTTGGCTGTGATTCGCGAGTGAGGGGCGAAGAGGCACCACACTTCCCATCCCATCCCATCAATGCCACAGTGGTTCTCGTGGCCCAGCACTGACCAAGCCAATGTAGAGTGTACTTTTAATCCTTGTACAGCCGGGTAGTGCATCCATGTACCGGCTACCTACAACACTGGTTTGGCAGCAATCTTCCATCTGACAGTGGCCCGACACCGCGAACCTTCTCTGCTGGCTGCCATGGTCTAAACTGCGCTTTAAAGATATCATCGCATTAAGAATTCTTGAATAACAACATGAATTTATGTTTACGCTTGCTTTTCTTGGGGAATGTTACAGTTCCGGGTCTTTTTCCCAGTTTCGATGTTATGCGTAAAATCTTTATGTTGCGATTTTCTCTCTGCGACCTGTTTCAGCAATTCTCATTAGAGGATGCACTGGATCTTTGTCTGTGACCTCTTTATAATACACCACTTCAATCTAGGCATTTCATCAGGCGTATACGAAGAATGCTTGGAAGCCCTAAGCATATCACCTAACCTAGGACTGAGTTTAGAGAGAAGGAACAATATAGTTGGCATTTGACGACTTAGTAGGAAAGAAATTCGATCATCCGTAGTCATTATTGCAGTACCTATTTCCATCTCAAAAGTACTGAGAATCAATACGAAGCAGAACCCAGGAAATATCACTACGTACCTGCTTGCGAACTGAGGAACCCAGCATGCAAACAGTTCATATTTCGAACTGACGATTAGGTTCGCTGCGGAAGTTCTGGAAGTCATTGATCGATCATCGATGAATGTGCATGCACAAGCAGACAAGCCAGCCAAGTCCTCGGGTAGTTTTGCGTTACAGATTGGGAGGTCATGTCGGGGTCAGTTCGCGCTTAGATACCAAGGTACCGCATACAGATAAATCGCGTCAGCTGTACCTGCGCCAGTTGGAGCTTCTTAATAAGTTGCTTGTCATGGGTGCGCCCCTCGCGACATCGTTCATCCCTGCGAAGTGCTGGTCAGTGCGTTGGCTGCGAAAATCCCAAACAGCAGCAAATGCTTGGCAACAAAGACGAATCCAACGTTGTAGAGGTGCAGTTCATGGCGGTGCCTAGGGCGATTCCGTACTGTTTGGTTCATTTGAGCCACTTGCTTACACAACCAGTAGGTATTTTATTTTCAATGTGTGCCATCCAGAAAAAAGAGGAAGCTTTTTGAACTCATATTGAAGCTGATAATGAAAACAGAAGCATACTCATCAAGCACATTGTTCATAAGGTAAACTATGCCGGTACTTACACACATGGCTCGCACCCCAGTCACCGAAGGTTAGGCGATATCATCTATGTAATGCATACGTTTCAAGCAGCAAGCAGCGTTTAGGAGCCCCCGCCATCCTTGCCATAGCACCGCCTCATCTATATAAGATGAACAGCAAATATTGGTTCCCGAAAATAATATTAGGTTCTGTTTAAGGCTTCTGCGATTTGTAGCTAAATACTTCGCGACTTCTTAGATCGCGATTTCGCCTAGCATTCAATGACTCGGGTAGAACCAAGGGTTTTGAAAAGTGTAGTAAAGTTTGACGCTCGCCTCTCTTCGATTGAAGCCCTAGAAGCTTAGGCATATCTACGCGCCTAGGTGGATCTAAAGGCCGGCACAGAGTCTTGTCGTCAGTCTTGTATATCGAGAACAACATTCCTGAGATGTTCATTGCGAACCCAATCGACACCGCTGCCGGCAACGACAGCAACCGCTGCGCCTTTCATAATTTTCCATCGATAATAGCTGCTCTTAACCTCTTCTTCCAATTTGGTTATTTCGACATTGGCCCGTTCGAATTTTCTGGATGGATTGTGAGGTTGACCTTTACTTGCTACTTTGAGCAGCTCGGATGCGAGCATCATGTTGTTATGACTAGTACGAAGGACATTGGTCTCAAGGTCAGCAAGTTGACGCTTTGCTTCCTCCAAATTGGAACAGCTCAGAGCCGTCTCCATGGCTATTGCATCCCGCTGTTGAGTATAAGGCAGCAGGTCCCTGTGGGTCATTAGCAGTAAACTTTGAGAGTAGATGAGAAATGTCAAGAAGTTTCCATACCGTTCGAGAGGAGAGGAATATGTTGCATGGTGCACCGCATTCAACATTGGATGTGTTATCACCACCGTTTCAATAACACTGTTTCTTAGAGAAAAGGCGGCATTGGCTTCGAGGAGTCGTATCCGTCCATCTCTTGAACCCCGGTCTCGCGCGCGAACTGGCTCATGGCCTGGCCGCTAGTTGTTAGCAAAACATTCTTCTACACAGCAAAACAAGAGAGAGAGGTGAGAGAGGGGCTTCTGACTTGGACCGCCCTGGCGGGTTTGGTAGGACTTGAGCAGAGCGAGTTGCAACTGTAGTTCTTGCACCTTGTCAAAGAGTTGCAATACCTTGGTCTCTGCGTCGGTCAATGGTAAAGGACATGGAATATTGATTGTGTCATTGGATGTCATGTTTCCGCAGTTGAGGTGCGGAGAGCCAGCTAGTAGACTCAAATTTCTAGAAACAGAATTTAGGACGATTGGTTGTTTCTCGGTCCCAGGTGACGCTGGGTCTACGGTCCTTGAACACAGTGTGTCAAGTAACGCGAAACGGGTACTGGGCTAACGATAAATACAGCCGTGATACGCCCGCTCTAGAACCCTACGTTTGTCTGCTATCAGCGGAGATCTTTTGTATAAATTGTATCCTTGCGATTCATGGATACTGATATTGGTGTTAGGCAGATAACATGTGCCATATTCACGGAGACTTTGCATATATACCTATCCTGCAGCATTTGGGGTGACCTTGTTTATCCACAAGACAGACTGAGCTCACACATACGCGTTTGGCACTCCTCAGGGAAGCTCGGTTTGCTGACACCGCGTGGAAGCGGAAAGGGAACGATGCAAGAGCTAAACAAAACACAAGCCAAAGATACCTACCTTATATTCGGATAGTTACACATGAAACACCTGGATTGTATACAGGTTAAACTCACCGGAGCTGCCGATGACTTGACATTTGTGTTCCCCGGTGGATGCATGAACGTATCCACTTTGAAGCAGAAGAATCTTGGCTCTGGTCAGCTTTTCTGCTTTGATGGAGGTAGTTACAGTGTATTTCAAAGAGTAATGTTGTATTTATACTGTGCTGGACACACCGTAAAGCTCTGTCTCATCAGAACGCCCCAGTGCTGTAATAATATCTGATCATACTGTAGCACCAAATCCGGCAGACAAACCTTACGGTAAAGTATGTACTGCACAGAAGGTCAGCGATAAAGCAGGTGGGTCCATCTGGGTGATGCGCGCCCCGCAGCCTGACAACAGCTCTCTGGGCGCATGTGCAGGAATAGGCCAGTTACCTGACCTAATCTACCTTCCGAGACTCAGTCAACCTCCAACAGCCTTGAAACGGCGTGCTTTTAACAGCTGAAAAAGTCATGGTTTACCAGCCTGGCTGCAAACTGCCAACTTGTGAAATGCCCAGCTAGTGTTCTTCAAGCTATTTCCAATCACCCACAGCGTACCCGCCCACCACCTGCTGGTCGACTGGCCAGTATCCGCGACTTACGTCAAGTACATAGAAGCAGCAAGGTCCTCAAACGACGGCGAGCACTTGGAAGGGCAGCTGGGGCCTCTCCTGTCCTCCTCGGCATTAGCATACGCTTGTCTTCTGGAAACCATCATCACCACAAAGATACCGAACGCATTTTATACATTGAACACCAAATTTTGTGCAAAGAGAAGAGGCATGCTTCAGCAAATATGGCAGTGGAGGTGTTGGTTGCCCATACGGGCCAGCGCCTGCAGATAGACATGTCCCAACTCACATCGTATGCACCCATAATCTTTGTGCGCACAGGGCGATAATTGTATGGATAATATGTTGTGCTGACTTTTCATCTCCTCTTCCAAGAGTTGATGATTCAAAGGCATCAATTGCGCGTCAAACTTCCATTCCCGCTCAGTGCATGATCATTTTGACCTCTCAAGGAAAGCCCTGGAAACCCCAGAACCTTCCACTTGAGGTTTGTGAACTGCAATCCCGCTCGCTTTGTTTGGTATCTCCTCATTCTGACATCGATTGGCAGAAGGAATTGTACGTCTATGATAACCGCCTTGCTCAGTCCCATGCGAACGGAGCGCCGCCGGACTCGAAGTCCGAGGTCACTCTCCCAAAACGATACTGTGTCTCCAGCCCGCCGAATTCTATCGATGACACTAGGTCGCTTCAATCATGGCAAGAGCTCTTCAGAACTCGCTGGGCCTGGACCGTCAAAGTGGTCGAGGACTGTAGGCAAATGGCCAGGGAGGCCGAGAATCGGTACTCTGAGATGGATGTCATGATGCGCTGTCTTGATGTTGCCGTGACTAATTTGGAATCGGTCATCAAGGCGCTTGAACCTAAATATGTCGAGTTCAAGAAATGGCTTCCCACCGCCCAAGCAGAGTACGGTGCGCTAGCTTCGGGCTGGGAAAAGTACCTTGCATTTGCGCGGGCCATTCCTGTTTCTCCCGCAATGGTTAGGTATATGACTGGTCGCGGCACCCGTGATTCAAAAGGACGATCTCAGCGCCAGACCACTCTTGAGGACTTGGTAGACCTGGACACAGCGCGCAAAGCAGGCCGTCTTGCTCCCTCCGCTCTGCTAAAATTCAACAATCGTGTAGCTGATCTCGACAAGGTTGCCAGCCGCCTCTTCCATGATGCTGAGGACTTATTCAGGGAATTTGAAAGGACAGTTGAGCGATCAGTCACGTCTCGTGCTGGCGAAGCCCAGCAGCTTTTTCACGATATAGAAGCCGTGGCGAAAAAGATTAACACGGATTACCAAACGGTCCTCGACCATACCAGCTCTTCTCGAGATGTTCTTCACCAAGTTTCCAAGATTGCCGCAAGTCATACAGAGCGCCTCCTCCCAAGCTTGGCCAAACGCTCAGTGGAACTAGATGAGATGCTTCGGGAGGCCACCCAAGCAAGAAACTCTTTGGCTGCTGAATCAATCGAATTCATGCGCAGCATTACCGAGATCACGGCTCTGAGCCACAGCATTAAGTCGCAACTCAACGCGGTGAATCAGGATGATGAACTTGCCACCTTCGATTATTTAAGGCTTCTTCAACAAGTTCCTTACATGTACGCCTCATTTGTTGCCGAAGCGATCCGACGCCGCGAGTGGCACGAAAAACTCAAGCAGGACTCGTCAACACTTGCAAATGAAGTGGCCCTCTTCCAAGAAGAGGAAATCAAGAGACGAAGGAGATGGCAAAAGTCAATCGGAGATGCTTATGGGCCAGAAACTGCCGGATCAGATACCGTTGTCCCTGGACTGGAAGTCAAATTCCTGGGAGAAGACGAACAATGGCCGGTCATGACCCGGCGGGACTTGGACGAGTTTCATGCGCTTTTGCAAAGCCACAAAGCTGACCCGGACATCATTGCCGATGTTGGCAAGATTATTGCAGAGCTCAACAACCCAACGAAACAGCAGTTAAAACGCATGAAAGCATTCAAAAATGGGAGTCTGCATGAAGCCACTCTTGGAAGAAGTGGCTTGCTAATACGCGGTGATGATGACCTTATGCGCTCTCTCCAAGATGAAAAATTAAAATTAGAAAGTAAGCTAAAAACAGCAGAGAGTCGAGTTCGGCGACTCGAAGACTTACTTCACCGCCAGACCCAAGCATCCCGCCCGACTTTGGGTAACTTGTTTCACGTGCCGAGCCATCAGCTTTCGGACCGTGATGATTCGACATTCTCTGTTAAATCTCCTCGGGCTGGGTCAGAAGACCAGAGAAAGTCCTTTGAGGGACCTGGTGCTCTCTCGCAACGAATCCAACAACTAGAAGAAGAGCTAGCTACAGAAAAACACAGATCTGAAACGCTTGAAGGTGACCTCAATGCTCAATTGGCTCTCCGTGAGAACCTGAAAGCTCAGCTGGAAGAGGTGAACTCAACAAAGCGAGATCTCCTTCAAAACTTAGAAGCCCTCAAACGAGAATTTACGGAGGAGCGGAAATCTCTCGAAGCAGAGATCAAGCGCTTGCAAGCTCGTCTAGAAGACACGGAAGACCAGATGGAGCATTTTGGCGAGTCTCGCGAGAACGAAAAGGCTTCATACGATGAGCACATTGAAACTTTGAAATCTGAACTGGACCGACTAAGAAAAGAGAAACAGGAGGAAGCTCTCAAGTCAGAAGGTCAATTGGATTTCCTTCGGAGAGAAGCACGTCTGCAGAGAGAAACGATAGAAGAGCAGGAGCGCCAGCTCCATGCAGCACTCGAAGAGTCCAAAAAGCTCAACAAGAAGCTTGCCGCGCTTACCGAGACCGCAGACGCACAACTCAAAGCATTACATAATCTCTGGTACCAGTTCTCGTCGCCAAATGACGCCGCACCTGATGATCACTGTGATCTCATTGAAGGACTCATGGCAAAAGCCTCCAACACCTTGGCGACGGTGCAACGCTTAGAAATGGACAAGTCCTTGCTACGGTCAGAGCTGGAGACAGTGCAAGCTGCGCTGCAATCAACAAAAAAGGATAAGGCAGAAGTGGAAAGTCGGCTCTCCAACGAAGAGGACACCTCGACGCGTCTTCGGGATACCGTTGCAGAACAGCAAGCGAGGTTACGTGCTCTGGAGAAAGAACTAGCTGATGGGCGCGATCAAATCAAAAACCTCCGCTCAAGGCTCAATGACGGGGAAATAGACTCAGGAACTTTGCGGAAACGCCTCGAGGAGGAGGAAGCCAGGGTTGCTTCACTCAGCGAGGAACTTGCCGCGCGTCAATCTCAAGTTGGCGCTCTGGAGGAGGAGATTCGGAATGTCAAGGAACGACTACAAGAGTCACAGTCCAAATTATCAGGTCTCGTGGTTCGCTTCGATGCTCGATCACAGCGTACAAAGGATCTTACACAGCGACTTTATTCGTACAACGAGCGTTTGACGCACTTGCTGGAGAGACTTGGGTTTTCGGTCACCAGGCAGGGCCACAGCATGTCAATCCAAAAGATTCCTCGCTCGGAGCGGTCCTCTCAAAATGTCACTGACTCGGATCCCAGTGCATCCCTGCGTCGATCTGGCAATCTTAGCAACAGCCGTCCCCTTCTTAGTAGTACTGAGCTAGATCTTCTCAACTGGGTTAACTGCACAGATGAGCAATCCGAGTCAGACAAATACGAGGCTTATATGTCCCAACTCGGCTTTTTTGACGTGGACGCTTTCTGTGAGGTCATTTATCGGCGCGTGAAAGATGTTGAATACATGGCCCGGAAGCTACAGCGCGATGCTCGGGCGTATCGAGAAAAGGCGCATGCTCTCCAAAAGGAAGCCCACGAGAAGATCGCCTACAAACACTTCAAGGAAGGCGACCTTGCACTCTTCCTCCCCACCAGGAATCAGGCGACAGGGGCATGGGCGGCATTCAACGTCGGATTCCCTCACTATTTCCTAAGGGAACAAGAATCACATCGACTGAGAAGCCGTGAATGGTTGGTTGCTCGAATCACTCGAATCCAAGAGCGTGTGGTGGACCTTTCTAAATCCCTCCAGCAGCCACGGGGAGCTGGCACAAAGAAAGGCAACGCGACAAGTTCCGAACCACTAAATGACGAAGAGAACGACAACCCATTTGACCTGTCAGATGGCCTTCGCTGGTATCTTATTGACGCTGTCGAAGACAAGCCCGGGGCTCCATCAACACCTGGGCTTGGGAAAAGCACAGTCGCCACCAATAATGTCGAAGCCACAGGCGACATGCACACACATGGGCGAGCATCCTCAAAGGTAGGTGGGGTCATAGGCCGCAGCAGCGCCTCTTCTGGCATTGAAGGGGTCAGCAAAACCTTGTCCAAAAGTCTCGAGAGGCGCCGATCCAGCACGAGCTCTAAAAAGGCACTGCCGTTTACGATCGGTGTAGGCCGAGGTCGGGAAAGCGCTGTCGCCAGTGAGACCAATTCACTACGGACTGCACCAGCTGATACACCGACAGCTGCGAGCCCAACACAACAAGTAATGGGCCAGGGGATGCCACCACATGAGCCTTTGCAACAGTCAGGTGCTGCTGCTTCTACAACTGGTGGTGCTCTCGAAGCCAGCTGACCAGACCAACGGGAGGGTGTAAAGGCCGGGCATACATGTGCCAGCAAGGATATTGGCATCCACGTATAATGAATTAAACATATGGACTTCCTTGGGCTTCCTTGGGTTATCGGGTTGTTGCATATCGGAAGAAGTGGATTCTTTGTGCATTGAAGCCTAAATTTCAGTGCAGTCATTACAATCACATGGAAGACAGATGAGATCATGTTTCTTTTTCCCAAATATCTATGCATGTATTGTAAAAGCCAGACACAAGAAAAGCGCAAAATGATATCCCACCGGACGCTTAATATTTCATCATTAATCAATTTGTAGTCTCTTAGAAGAATAATTGAGCCCCAGGTCATAGAAAATTTAGTAGCGTATTTATCTTCGAGTTTAGAATCAGGGAGAGGGCATTGGTTCAAGCGTTCCACTTTCGTACTTGAAGAGGTTGACATGTTGGATAGGACTTGGCCTGCCTGTGTAATATTTTGCTGATATACAAGTATGATACAAGCGACCTTGAAGCCATCAAGATCAACACCAAATGCTGTGCACCTATGAGGCGCGAGCCCCGGCAATAGTCTAGATGTTTCCTGTTTGTCCAGATGAATAGGCAGAGAGCATTCCCTTCTCTGCATGCTGATCTCCACCATCAACTCCCGTCGCAGCAGCAGCCTCAGGAAGCACTTCGACAACTTTGCGGATGGGTTCCATCTCGTCTCCGACCGAGATTGTGACCTGCCAGCGGCCTAACGATTTGATTCTGTCGGTACCGTCTTCCAGGTCCACAAATCTGACGTTCTCGGGCTCTAGAGCAACGCGGCTTGCCTCCGAATGCCCAGCCAAAAGTTCTTTGATTTTAGAGATAACATCATTGATAGACACGGAACCAAAAATAGATGATTCTTGCCCATGCTGATTAGTGGTCTGGGAGGGAATGGAGTACGCGATGAGGGGAGAAACGGGAGACGGCGATGACGGAGTCGTCGGGGTTGGTTTGCGGTAAAAAGTGAGAGTATCAGGAACCAATGTGGTCAGGAAGCGGTGAGCCACAGCCGGCTGGCGTTGGCACATCGCGGTTAGCATTTCTCAGCCACATCGCCATGCAATCAGTAAAACAGGCCACGTACATCCAGCGAGGTGATGAACTGCGTTGAGGGCTTGCCCTCTTGCTTTGCCTCCGGCGCGGTCGATGCCACGTCGGTTTCAAGGGTGCCGAATGTGGGATCTCTTTCTCCAATATTATCTCGTGTCAGACCAAGCTCCTTGAAGCGCTCCGCTGTCATATACTCGGCCATCTTCTTCGGATACCATTCGTTGCGCATGCGACCTCGTTCAACGCGGAAAATAGAGTCTGGGCCACAGGGCAAATAGCAAAGGTTAGGTCAGCGTGCTCCATTAATTGCGATGACAACATGCCAGCATCCCGCTTCGCTCCATCCGCCTACCTTTGCGGCCATACTTAGGGATGTCTTGGAGCAAGCGCACAACGACTCCCTGATCGCGAGGTCGCAAACGATTCGATTTCGCGCGGATCTGGACCAAGGAGACTTGTCCGGTGCTGGTACTAGAGCTGCCATTGACGCCCCCAAAGGGTTGTGCCAACCTCCGCAGACACGCCAGGCACGTTGGCGATCTGTTCATTAAGGATCCTGCCATCGTGTTGCGGCGGGAAGCCGAGTTAACTAGCAATGGTTGTCTCGGGAACTATCGTATCAAAAATTGGTGGATGCGAGGGGTTGTTAGGCGGCAACAAGATCGGACAAAGTTTGCGTTTATTGCGGTAAAATTACACATGGGCGAAACATGCCGCGTTATCTGGTTGGCCATTTTTATGTAAGAAGCGAACAAAAACTTGAATGCACACAACTTAAATGGAATTTGGTGGCCAACATACTTAATTCAATTCTTAAGTGAATTGATTCTCTGAAGGTATGACTTTCAACCCTTGAGCCTTGGAAATCCCTCTTTGCATCTTCTAATCATAGAGTTCAAAAGGGACGTGTGTTTGCGTATTGAGTAACTGGGTAGGTAAAACAGCTTATCTAAACACAAATTTACAGATGTATAGCCTCTGAAATCGATAGCGACCTCAAAAAGCTTAATAATGCAAACTTGTATAAACTACTACGGCATATACTAAAATTACTTGTGTGTACCGAACGTAGATATGTTGTCAATCTATGAATTGCTATAGTATCTCAGACCACTACACTTTGTATGCTGTGTTGTAGAATCAAAAGATTAGCGGATGCTGTGCATCCATCTGTCATCTTGTGAAAAGTGATGTGAACACAGGCGCTAAGGTTACCTCCAATTCCCGAAAAGCGAACATTAATTATATCACGCCATTTTTTGGCTCAAGCGGTTAAGCCAGCCCCGAAGATCATGAGCTAGCCCATCTATGATTCCTGTGCCAACTATTCCATCCTGCCAACCCAAGGCAATACATATGTCCCCACGAGGAACACCAGCGACGCTGATGTTGACGGCCGCCCCAGCGACGGAAGCTCCTTGGGACATAATGCAGCGTTGAATCTTCCAGCCATCTGAGTCAGTGATATTGGTAGTCGGTATGAGTCCAATATTCGACACCTCCCATGTATCATTCCGTGATTGTCCCACTTTTGAGAGCCAAAACCCTTTCCAGTCGCTAACCCAGCCAAGCAGGCTCGTAATGTCGTCTTTGGGAAGCGAGTCTAAACGTTGCTTCATCTGAGATCTCAACTTTGCGGCCATCTTCCAGACGGTACCGTTCTTGATCGCCTCTTCTCCCAGTGTGCGCAAGCTTGCAAGAACGGAAGCGTCAAAGAAGTGCGACTGAGCTGTCACATATACACCGAACGGAATTTTTTGATTGCTATCCTGGAAAGTATCGCTCGCAAATGGGCGTAGGTCGATGGGTGTTGAACTGCGAAATGCCTGTGCTTCATGAGGAGCGAGGCGTCGGGCTAAAGAAACCAGTACAAGGATGTGAAGCAATGGAGTAAGCGTCGTTTGGTATTGCCGACAGGTTGCAAGCAGTTGTGGGACCAAGGTTGCCGAAACGGTCACGAGACGTAGCCTTGTGTGACATGGCTCGCAGGTGATGACACTGCCTGTCCAGGGGCGTTCAAGACTTTGTGGATGGAGCCAAGTGGGCGTAAGTTCGTGCCACAGCGTCTTGAGAAAAAAGGCCCAAGATATAGTAAAGCGGATAACCTTTTCTTGGGGATGGGGGAGTTTGCATGTGCCAGTTATCATCAGTGTATTGCCAACAAGCTGAGCAGGCGGTCCTCTTGAGCTATTGAGCTCTTCGAGAAGCATACTATGAAAGACGCCGGTACTTCTCCCGTCCGCCAGGGAGTGATGGACAGCAAAAACTACATCAAGCACCAGATGGCTATCCACCCCTGATGGAGTCCATTTGATGACAATGACTCTCCAAGGTGGCCTGGATTCTATGCTTGGCCACAGTTGATCGTGCTGATCTTGGAGCATGCCGAGAAGCCTAGTATCCCAGGCATTTGGGTCGCAACTCCCGTCCTCTATGCATAAGAGGTGATGCTCCAGTTGGATGGATGACACTTGAACAAACTGGGGTTTAGAAGTGTCCTGACCCAGAATGCCGACGGTCAGAGATGGAAGCTTAAGGACAAGGTTTGCAAGGGCGACTTTCAGTACGTCGCCCACTTCCTGTCCTCGAACTCTTCCGTAAGGAACAGAGTATCTGCATGTATTTGCAACACATTTGTAGAACCCAAGGTGATGTCTAGAAGATGAGTAAACCTCGCTATTGAGATCTCATTAGTCTCAGGTCCTCAAAAAGAAAAGGAATGGTGTGGTAGCTACACCAAGACCAGGCCATCATGTCAGCGCTTATATTTGTATCACGTACCATGGCCCAAGGGGGCGGACAATGTGTGAGAAAGTCATCATGGAGGTGATAGGAGGCTCACAGCTCAGAGCACCCAGTTTATGTACATTGACGGAGTAATTCGCCCAGATCACTCGTTGCGTACACACAGTCACAGACTAACAAAGATACCCGGTATGTATCGGTACTAGATTCTCTGACTGTGTTCTGCGTGGTGATCGGTTGCACTGGCAGGCAGTGGCTCTAGCTTTCTTGGAGTACTTGATAGCTATAGGGTTAGGGTTTATCGGCCTGCACCTTGAGATACCAAATATCTAGGAGTCCCATGTGATGCTCAAACCGACCAACACAGAGGCACACTTAACTAGTGACACGCACTGTCTGAATATTTTGCTGACAGGAGATTTTGCCATTATGTTCAACGGTTGTTCGACATCAAGTGGCGGGGTCATGGGCTATCAGGGTTACGATATGGCTGTTCAGAGTTTCTGTTAACAGGTTGCTTCATGTTGACCATAAATTGCGAACATCTGAATCCGTAGCCAACGGATTATTGTGATACATCCAGGTTAGCGTCCAGTCCAGTCCAGTCGAAGGAAGGTGCACGAAATCGTATGTAACGCCTGGTACTCAGTTCCTATTGCGCACAATCAATCTGTAATTTCAAGGTTTTCTTCAAAAATTGCAACCCACGATACTTCTGGGTGCTTTTAACTCCCACCCTGGGTTGGCTGAGCTTCAACAAAATGGGGCTGGTCCTGGTGCAAATACTGATTACCGCCTGTGCCCTGTCCCGCAGCCAAGCCAAGTGGAGGCAGCTTCGGATGGGAGTTCTGGGCTCCGACTGCTCGGCTCGACAACCATCGGGCCTACATACATAAGGCAACAACTGCGGCAAGCTGAGCATGCATACCATTTTACTTGGTAGGTTCCCAGACAACATGAACCTAATCTGCGCTGGTTGCCTTTCTTTGGCCCAGCGCGGCCAGATGCTAGCAGACTGTGCAATCCCGCCATGACACCTCATTCGCTCAACCAACTGACCTGTGCCCTTCAATTTCAGTCCGACCTTGCGACATGCAATCCTGTCCAGTAACTGCAGAACTTCCCTTCCGCTAATGGATGTGCATCACCATTCATCCTGCATACAATGGAACGCGACGGCCACGAGCAAGTCGGGGCACACCCCGATCCCGCGCCTGCCCAGCCCAAGAGTCGCTTCACCTCGCAGTTTGTCATCACGAGCCCTTCCAAGCGAAAGAGTTTATTTTCGTTGCCAACACGCCCGAAGGACGTGCCCCGTCCCGCCAGCTCGGATGGTGACTCCGACACCAGACCTGGACATATGACCGAGTCGAAGATTCCTCGACCTCCGCAACAGCGCATCTCTCTCGCAGAGGCTTATAGGATTGCTGAGGAGGAGGAAGTTGCTCATCAAGGATCCCCGAGTCCTGCTCCTCGATCGTGGCGATCCTTGCGAAGACCTGGTAGTGGTGCGCAGACGACGGCCAATCCAAACTCGGTCGACACCAATTCCGGGAACAGTCCTGACGACGGCAGCTTGAGTTCTCAGCAGAGCGATATGTCAGACAGCACTTTCGATGAGAAGCTCCGCCAACATGCTCTGGAAACAACGGGCACTGACAGCTCCTCCCGTCGCAACGGGCTGTTTTCAAAATCCAAGATCGGAGCCAAAATTGTCGAGACAGGCATAGGCCTGGTGCGCAAGACCAGCCGTGGGAATATGGACAGCACCCCTTTTGTTCAGACGGGTAAAACAGGGCCTTCTGGAACATGGTTCTCGCGCCGACTCTCAAGTAGGAAGCGGGAGTCGGGCACTTCCACTCCATCCCGGAGATCGGGGGATTCGGCGCAAGGCGCGCTCAATCCTCACCACGACCTTCACCATGGCACCGCCCTCTCTGGTGCCGAGACACCAAACAAGGGTTTTGCTTGGCAAACTGATGCAGAGTTCACACCGTCAGATTTGCAGGCTTCTAGCAGCCCCCCTGTTGCGATTGGCCGCAGCAACACCAAGATTGACGAGATACGGGCTCGGGAAGTCGAGTTACATAGCCACCATCCCGTCGATAACCTCGCCCAAACGACACGCAATACTCGTCTTGAAGATATTCGCACATTAGAAGCTATGATCTCGTCGACAGACGATCGTCAAAGCGGAGTTCCTAATTCTAGCCCCGTCCCGGATGGTCAGTCGCAGGCAGAACTAAGTCATTCTATGGCCGAGTCTAGGACTCGCGAAATTGAGAGACTGTCCAAAGGAATACTGGCCGCTGCAACATCAGATGCGCATCGAAACGACCAAGCTGGAAACGAAATCCACATCCCACTCTTCGACATGGCTTCGAAAGAAAATCGGGGGCGATCCCAGAAATCGTCTTTTCTTGGAATGCGGCTTCGCAGGATTGAAAGCGAAGTTCAGTCAAGTCTGCCAGTTCAAACCATCACAGTCAGTCAGGAAGCACTTGCTCACACCTGTCGTGATGAGGACCCTTTCTTGAAAAATCAAGCTGGAGAGATCAAGCATGGCCATGTACTGGAGACGCAAAACATTCACGGGGATTCGCTCCCCAGCCAGGATGCAGGGGAGGATTCTGGACATTTGACAACTGCGACGAAAGGCACACTGGAAGCTGAGCTACATGCTGAGGAGGCCACAGGCATTCCAACAAGCTTACAGCGAACGGCCGAAGCTACTGTCGGGCAGACGGAGCTGCTTGGCGGCACTAAGAATGACGTCAGTTCGATCGCTGGGTTTGCTCCCTTTCGTCGGCGCTTGTCTTCTGAATCACGACTTTCCAAACGGGCCAGCTTTGTCCACTCGGATTCAGACCCAATTGAGCGCATTGAGGGAGAAATGAAACTCTTTGCTCCCCAAGACACCCTTTCAGAAAGAGGATCATTGAGGGCCCCATCTCCAGAACTTGAAGCAGATCGCGTTGTGGAGGAGACCCCAAAGCCCGTCAAGGTTGATCCTTTAACACAACCCACTCCTCGGATTACAGGAGCTTATGTGGAAACTCCAGTGGCTGTGAAGGTCGAAAAGACAGATGACAACGCGTCTACGGACTTTAATTCAAATCATAATGGAGTAACCGATCCTTTGCTGAATAGGGATAAGCAATGCTCGACAGATGATGACGCTAACAAAGCTGGGCCATTGATTCTTCGAAGCAGGAGAGAGACCCTTACCGACAATAAGAAGAAGCGCACAAAATCCGTTGGAGCAGAAAGGCCTCTTTCCCGATCTTCGTCGTTGCCTGCTCGTAGACGTGCACGGTCATTGTCACGAAACCGCCGTCCCTTGATAAACTCTGCAAATCCACCAACTGTCAAAGATGATTTGTTGGAAATCCAGAGAGCAAATCAAATCGAGGACTCAACCTCGACATATGATGATATTGAAGATCTCCTACGCAGAGACAGTGACTTGGACACAAAATTGAGTTCCCGTAAGCGAGACATTGATCGAAGCAGCATCGACACGAAACCGGACAGACAAAGGGAGCTCGAGGTTTTTGACCGTCTGAATCGGTCACTCAAATCAGGGTTGCTGGGTATACGTACGGCAAGACAGGGCATCGAGCGCTTGGAGGGTAAAGTCTTGCAGGCAGACATCAACGGCACTGTTTCTACCCCACACGGAGAGTCTGGGGAAATTGCCACAGACTCATCATGCTCTCTTTGCCATGGGAAGCAGCCCACGATACAAGAGCCCATTACATATGTTCACTTTCCATTGCCTCTACTTTGGCGTCGCCGCCCGAAGTTTCGATTTACCGTTCTTGGCTTTGTCGTCTTCCTCTTTACTCTCTGGTATATTGCTGAATCTTTGACTTGCCAGCGTTACTGCAAGCCCCAATACTGTTACCCAGGCTCTCCGTGCTCCTGGTCTCCAGATGACCCAACCTGGGGCTATGCGATTCCTGTCAAGCTGGACCAATGGGTGGCTGGAGGCTATGGTCGAAACCTTATAAGCCGTCTCAAACCTCAAGTTTCAGACTGGGTTGCCGACCTCTGGGATGCCGCTACTGGAACTGATATCACTACCGTGGACACCTCGCGGTATACATGGGAACAAAAGCGACAGCACCGAAGGCGATTAGCCAAGAAAGGTTTGATCAAACCATATGTGGAGCGCAGGGGTGATAGGGCTGTTTTCATCACTAAGGATTCTAAGTCAACCCATGAAGACACTGATGAGACCGCAGAGGATCCGGGTTTCGAGACAGGAGCAGCCAGAGTACTTAATCCTGGTGAGGGGATGTAAATAAGATCATGCAAAGAGCCGAGGGTGAAGGATGCAGCGACAATAAACTTCCTACTTGATGGTATTATTTCCTTTTTCTCCCCGCTTGTTCGTTGGGCCTATTTTGGTAACCCAGCTTGATACATTTGTACATACCTGCCCTCAGGAGTAGTAAGGAGTTCTTGTGGTCAAGCTCATCTTTAGTAATTGATGCAATCTCCCTCTGAAATTCGCCGAAATGCTTATGCAATGCCCGATGGTACTTATTCTTGGGTCTCAGTGCTTCATATTTCTGCTGTGAACGTAACCTACACGTGCAGACAAACTCCTGGTTTCTCAAACTTGAACATCTCTTGATTACCCCTAGCGCAACGTAAATGGATCCGCAGCATAAGTACGCGGGCGCTTATCTGGGAATTGTGGCGGTTCTGTATTGTATAGCCTCGACGGTTCGGGTCTGTTACCGTCCCTCTGCTGTATCAAGCAACGTATAGCCATCATCTCTCTAGGAGTATATGCCCTGGAGCATGACATGGGAAGATTGATTGAGGCGAAGCTCGCCCTTGCATTGATACACAGGGAGTGTTACATACATCCAAAACATCACAGGGTATCTTAAGGTAGGTATACCTATCTAACCTCTAACGGAAGTCTTGTGTGCTATACGTCTGTAGCACTCCATATTTAAACTGTTGGCCACATCCGACCAGCAAGCTGCCGACGAGTAAACCTGTGCTAACTTACTGGATATCAAGGAATACTATTCTTTGCGACTTCTTTCCTCGCCATAGCTTCTCTGGCTTTTTGTTGTTGCATCGTCCACGCTGCTTCTCCCACATCCTGCCAATGTTCCTGGATGAACTTCCTGACAACATTCTCATCATACAGGCCATCGGCATCCATAATAGAGGTAGGAGGTTGTATCCCATACGATTTGTCGTTCTCTAGAATTATCTTTCTCATGGCCGAAATTAGACAGCCTCTATAGTGAGGGTTTGGAAGGTCTGAAACCATTTCGTTGATCAGCTTCTTCATTTCCAACTCCTGTCGCTGACGTCGCCATTCCCTCAATGTTCGCTTGTATTCTGGCTCCAAGAGAAAACGCGCAAACGCTTCATTCCGGGTTGCCACTCGAGCGTCAGTAATGGATCTCACCGGGTCCCTGGATACGCACTCCATCTGCGCACGCAAGCTGGGAATGAACTCGTTGATCCAGCGACGGAAAATTGGACGGCATTTCATACGCTTGCGGTCGTTTGCTTTGGTTTGCCCCTTCCCTGCCTCTCTCCTGATAACCTCGGCTGTTGTGGTTGGATTATCCATCGCGGGATATTCGACGTGTCCATCTTCGTCTGCCAGCGGTCGAGAACTGAAAAAGCGACAAGTACTGACATAGTTAAAGAATTGATCAACAGACTCAAACGGCTGATCCCAGAAGCCATCGACCTTCATCCCTAAAAAGTGAATAATTTCCACGGGGTCTTTGGTGAGAAAGACCTTAGCCTTATTTCGGTCAAATTTTTCGATCTCAGGGATCCTCAGCCAAAGGGCGGTCTCATCGACCGTAAGACCGTATGGACGGATGGTGCTTCCAAGTATGTTCCATATATCACCATGGGCATGCTTGAACAGAGACTAGAGAGGATGTTAGCGCTGACTGGTATTTGTTCGCGGGATACGAGCACTTGCCCAGCAAAGTTGATCCACGTCAGAGCAGATGCGAATGTCCACTTGAATGTATTTTATGACCTTTTGGTGTTTAGTCGATGTCTTGCACCCACAGTTGTCGATGTCGCTATCGGTGTTATGACACGAGAGCTTGCTTTCGGTGCCTTGTTCACATTCTTCAGGCCACCTGATGGCCATGTTTGCAAATGTACCAGAAGGATGGATAATGGCATATTCGGCATCGAGACGGCATTGAATGGTTCCCATGAGGTCATGAGGATTACTTGAAACACCGTTTTTGAGAAAGCGCCTCTCAAGTGCAACGAGGATGTCCAAGTCTCCATGATCTTTCTTTTCTGGTCCCGGGATTGGGGTTGCCACGCAAATAAATAATTCTCTCAGTGCAGCATGGCATTTGGACTTGACTCTCTCGTAGATATCAGGAGGCATCCGAGGTGTGTATGGTGGGTTCGGGAAAGAAGAAAAAGCAGAACCGCCCATTCTGGTGGTAGTAATGACAACCCCAAGGTTGTTTTGTGAGCTGTATGAGTGGGGTTCTCCTGGTAAACGAGTTGATAAAGTAGGTGACAAGTTCCTCAGTGGTGGGAAAGGGGAGATGACAGGGATAAAGCCACGTTCATCTCACGGGCAGGGCCTGCCTTTAGTGAAGTTGTGGCAATCGAGGAACATTGGACCTGCACAATTGGTGGAGGGGTCGATGTTTCAACTTCCATGTACAGGGCTCATGTTGGAAGTGAAAATTGCTCTATGGATTTAAGGCATCTCTTGAACTGATGATATTGATGGTACACTCTCTATCTGGTGTATCTCTCGAAGTCCAATCCCTGTAGTGAAACAGCAGTGATCCGAAAGCGAGTTGACGGAGATATATTTGGACAAACCATTATTATCTACCTTTCAATATGGATCTATAACATAAACTTTTCCAGGTCCGGGTCAAGAGGTGTCCAGGGGGGGATGAATCGAGCTATGTCCAACAAACTGCAGATGCTTCCAGACAGTGTCCATCGTGACCACTGAGCTAGTCATGCAATATAATTAATAAACACGGAATGTGCTCCTTACACTACCAGTGGTATGTAAACTGCAAGCGCTATTTGCAGATCACCCACCTGTCTTGTCATTTATCTACCTTGAAGGGTAAGGGGAGTTGACAGCTAACCTGTCGAAAGCTCATGCATGCCTACTCACACAGTGTTAAATACTGTGTTATCTGTGCCCACCAAACCAGCTGTTGTGGGCCTTGAGACCGCTTGTGGAATTACCCTGGCCGCATTGACGCTCCGCTACAGCGCAGACATCAAGTCCACAGCACACCATAGAAGCATTCTTTGCGATCAGCAAACCATGGAAAACGGCGCGCCTTCCCAGCCTGATGGCAAAGACCCCTCTGGCTTTTTGAGCCAAATTATTGGAAGCCCTGTAACAGTCAAACTAAATTCGGGCGTTGTCTACAAAGGCAAGTATCTCTCATGTATACCACCTCTTTGTTGCGATAGTTGACTTTGCCCTATCCTTGCCTTCCGCGTGCCGAATTTGACCGATATAAGAGGTATCCTTCCTAACAGTTCTTTGCTTTCAATCCAGGGGAACTTCAATCGGTAGATGGGTATATGAACATCGCTCTTGAAAAGACGGAAGAGTATGTCAACGGCGTCAAGCGCAGAACTTATGGGGACGCGTTTATACGCGGAAACAACGGTATGTCTGCACTCATTAGGTCGATCAGCTGTGTTTTTTTCACTGTGATTCGGTTCCTTTGTGCTAACTCACACAGTCATGTATATCTCTGCCGACTGATTGCAAGGGTTAGCTCGGCATATACATCTGACAGCCTCTAGCAACAAAGGTCCTCATCGCAGTGCTGAACCCACAAGATGATGGCGAGATATCTTGGACCAAACAGTGTCCAGATAAGTTGAGAGCTCAGCTATGCTATGGGAGATACGGTTCAGTATCAAATGGACCGCAAGGGGGGAGTTGTCGCGCAACTGGCCGTCAATCATACTGGATGGAGCGTTGACCCGTTGACTCAACAAAGTATCTTGGCCTTGTTGATGAGTCGCATGAATAGCTTTCTCGAAATGGCACTAGATTCATTATCTGCCACAAGAGTTAAGCTGAGCACCACATATTCACCTGACTCCTTTCAATAGGTCATGGCTTTTTCGTGTTCTTTCCAAACTCTACCGGTGTACTCCTGAAACATGCCAGGATGTTTTAACCCTGACCAGCAACAGACTAATCGTCAAACCTTTGGTGCTGACCCCATGCCAGTCTTAGGCGTAGCCAGCCGAAGTAAAAAAAAAAAAAAATAGAGTATCAGTCTTGTATACTTGCTGGGGATGTTGCGGTTTTCTTCGGCATTCTAGCTTTAAGGCACAACGGAGATCAGGATACTGTTGTTAATGCTTGCTGAGACGAAGTTGGAACCCATGGGAAGATGCCGGTCGAAGACGTGAGAGAATGTCGACAATTGATGATGCCTATGCCCAGTGGCTTCATTATCATATATGGGATGCTGTCGAATTTGCTTGCGCCAAACACATGTGCTGTATCCATGACTTGACACGATGTTCTCCATTCTCGTGTCATCCCCTCTTCTCCACCAGATCCTCCCTCCATTAGTACGGCCCACAGGTGGATATATTCTTGAGGTGTCAACGAGTTCGCTCCGAGGATTGATGACCAGTGTTCGATAGTTCATGGCTTCGATTTATACTTTGCCTGGAAGCTCACCGTGTAGCTCATGGGCGTCCTCTGTTATGGGCAAATGGAATTGGGTCATCATCCCGAAAATGGTGTTGACTGTCAAATGCGGTACACACATGACATGATGCGATGAGGGCTGCGGCTGCGTTACCCCTGACTACTTTATACTCAGAATTGCTCGCGAGCATAGCAGTTTTAATGGCATCCACGAGCGAGAAGAGAAAAGCAATCCAGGCCCAGGATCATGGAAGCCATGGGATAAAAGTCGTTGATGTTATTCCTATAACACATGAACGACAGAAACAAGAGATCGCAACGAGACTTTGGCTGGCGGATGTTCGGGACAAGAAAGCTACACGACAACAAGTAGCTTCGTTGTTCAATGGGTTGGGAAATGCAGAGGAGGAGCTCTCAGTGCTGGTCGTTGAGCAACTCAAACGGGGGGTATTGATACACAACAGCGATACACTAGTCAGTTATCTTATTTTCACTGTTCGCAAGCACACGCACTGGTGGGCTGCAACTTTTGGTCTCAGGGAAGCGACGGTGATCACCGTTAGGCACTAATAACGTATAGGTACCTGGTGTAAGTGACAAAAGTTGACTAACGAGACAAAAATGGTTCTCTGTCTTCAATAATACTGCTGTGGTTGTGGGCATACAGCTGCAATTGGAGTAAACATGGAAATTATGATGTTCGCACCTAAAGGTCCCAGGACTTGAGAAACCGTTTGCGCGACTTCGCAAGCCGCCATGTTAGTAGCCGCAGCAATCTCCCTCTGCTGAGTCTGTACGAACAATGCAGGTGATTTCATTACCGATGGCTCAAGTTCCATGGCATCTCTAACAATCTTCACATCCTGGTTCAGCTCCCTCGAGCAGACCCCCAAGGCTACCTTTTTGTGAGAGTTTGCCAATTTAGGTAGAATGGCGTTTATTTTTCCATCAGCAGCTACTCTTTCTAAACCAGGATTTTTAGGCTAAGATGGCTCATTTCTTTGCCGGGGCTTCTATGGCGGCTCTCTGACAAGTGTTTGAAACAAGGGAGATTTGAGCGCTGAGGAGAGATTAGAGACTGAGGAAGAAGAATCTTCCAAGAAAGACAATAACCAATGCAATGGGAGACCTCAAGACCAAGTTGTTCTTGTGCTGATTGCAGTTGCATGTGTTGTTGCATAGTAAAACAGTGTTCATGTATATGCTGAGTAGCTTATAAACACAGGCGCCATGTAGCAGGCTAGATCAGTTCTGGAAAGTGTAGAGAGAAGCAGTGGAAAAATAAGAAAAGAAGACGGGCAAAATTACGTAGACATTGCGTAGACTGTTGCATTGCGCAGCACAGCGGACTGCAAGGAGTATCGCAAATGCTCCCTTCTGCCATCCACTGAGAGCCCGACTTGGCCTACCATAAGCAAAGGCCTTGATTCAAGGATTGGACTATCCACATGATATATTATCCAGAAAGAAGCCTGGCATAAAATTGGTAGTCACAGCATATCAGGGCCAAATTATGAACCTGACATATCATATAGATGAACAGCATTCGAGATGCCCTTCATGAATGTGCTGATTGTGTCTGCCTTCATACGGGACAACTTCACATACAATAAAGACGATAAAACGAAAAAGAAATAAAGGAAGCACGGCAGAAATGTGGCACTTTGAATCTTCCTAGGAAGCTTGATGAAATATTAACTTTTCTACCATCGTTGAGGGGGAAAGGTTGCCATTCACTGATATTGATTGGAAGACCATTGGACACAAATTGCAGATAGGACCAACTTGCACGGTTTTCCAGTTCCAGGAACCACCAGCAGAAGACATTTCCCCAGTTTAGTACAAAAGTAAGGAACCCGGAAACAATGGTTGGAATAGAGGTAGGTGGTGGTCGAATGTCGTCAGTACCCTTCCAGTGAGCACCCCTGTTAAGCAACGCATTTTGGGTTGGAAGCTCGCTCATTCCAAAGTAAAGTCCAATTGTTTGTGTAGTATTATGCACCGCTGATTTTAGCTTGGATACCCTTGCTGAAAAGCAGGTCAGGTTGGTCAAGGAAGCATATGGATGACAGCCATGTTGAGGATGAGACACGTCAGACTAAGATGGAGTAACTTGGATACATGAATCTAGTTACGTGGAGAGTTTGTGTTTATTCAGCTGGAGTCGCTTATGACATGTCGTTTGAAAGTTTCATCTGAGTACAAAAAAGGTCGGGGTTAGGGCGGTATAAGCAGCGAACACTCAATGGAGAGAGTTGACCACAGAAGACACCATTTAGGTCTAGTTATTTGCTAATTACAACCTCAGCTCGATGACCAGTATCAACTCCATACGGTGATTATACAACCCTTTTGTTATATGCAGGTGGGTTAAAGACAACGGCCAGCTGGAGGTATTAGTGCAGAGAGGATGCCTGACATTGTGGCTCGCTATTCAGGAAGTTCTTGATTGGTATAACGGACAAATCGGAGAGGGAAATTTAGTTATGATGCAGCTATAAACCCTAAAAAGTGATGGAGCTAGAAGGGTCCTCTGAAACAGGTTATTATTTTCAGAATAGACTTGTGCCTGACTCGCTCATTGTGTGCTCCAGCAAGCAGGGCTGGGCAAAAACAATAGCTTCGGTAGCAGGTTGATTCAATTCATAGTCACCCGATCATAAACCGGAAAAAACATCTCGCATGTGTATGGCTTGCTACGCAGCACGCTAGAGCCCAACATCCTACACCTCAATCCCTCTTGAGCGGCAGCAGGATCTCCTCAATGCCGTCTTTAGTGATGACCATCATTTGAAGCCCATCTCCCACTTCGATGTGCCGCTCCACCGCCCCATCAAAAGCATCCTTGACTAAGACCTCGACCTCGCTGCGCGTCAAAGGGCGTCGAGGGCGTTCTTGTAAATTGTGCCCTTCGCCGCTACCCGGAACATACTGATTCTTGAAGTTGACTTGATTGTCCAAAAAGGGCATTATCAAGCTGGCAGCAGCCCCAGCAGCGCGGCATTGCTCCCGTTCATAGCTCCCCACAGGGTCGTACGAATATACAGCACCCTTGCCCTCCTCATCCAGCCCGCCCAAGATGGCATATGCATAGTATGGGAAGAAGCGTTTCTGGTATAAAATGGTAGAGAGGCGCTGGGCGCAGGCCTTAACGCTCATCGGCTTGCCGTGGCGATAGCGATACATTTTGCAAATAGCATCCAAGCGCTCTTTGAGGGCCTCGCCGTCGGCAGCGAAGCCTACTACCGAGAGAACGATAGTTGCGTCGCTTTGATCTGCTGTAGTTCCGCCAATCTTATAGAGCTTTGGGTGGTACCTCGAATTGATACTATAGCCCGAAGTCAGGCGGGTGTCGCCAGCCATAATAGTGAAGTCAGCGCCGGCAATGGCAAGCGTCGAACCGCCGTTGTCAGCATATCTGGCTTGCGGTTAGTCACTCGTTTGATCATTCCTTTGAACTGGCAAGCAGAGTCACATGGGCAGAATTGAGATGCAGGTGAGGATCATACGGGTCAAAGCGATGCTCTCGGGCGCCCTCGGGCACGCTGAATCTTGGGGCATCACTGAACGAGTAGTTGGGCCCGTTCATGAGCGGGTTCTGACTAAACATGGCGGCCATGATGATGTTGTGTTGTTCTGGTCGTTTTGGATGCAGTGCGAGAGGGGACAACCAACGAAGAAAAATCGGCACACGTAGTCTTTGACAGAGACGACAATCTCAGCAAGACAAGCTTTTTCGAGGGGTCTTGTTCCGGCCGGAGTTTTGGAGGTTGACTCAGAGAGCTTTCTTAAGGACTCGAGGTAGGTTGGCGAGGCCACAGAGTTGTAAGGTGCTGTACCTAGTAGTGGGTAGGTTAGGCAAGTATGCGCTGCGGCAGGCAGGTGGATACATCTACCTACCTTATCAAGGCGGTGGAGCTGAGGTTTTACACAGTGAATAAACGACATCTCACAGCTTACATTTCTTCTGCAGCAAAGGTCGCGCACGTCAGCCCTGCAGCCTGGCCAGCAGCTCCAACTTCTACGAGCGTGTCGGCCCCCACCAAGTCGCGCTGCTGCAAATATTGATGAGTCAGCAACGGCGCTGCATCTCGAGCACCCCGCCAGCCCTTCGACTTTTTCAACGGGTTCTTGGAACCGACAAATTGGATATGGATTACGGACCCACAGGTACCGCTCCGCTAGGTAAGCAAACCATTTGTGCTTCACAATTAGATTTGCATTTACCTTGTACTTGCGGATAAGTGCTTAAGTAAAGAAAGAATCCTAATGGGTTGACTCGTTAATGCAAGACCAACGCCATTGACGGCTGTGGATATTGATGTGTTAAGTACTTATCAAGGTTCACCCGTACCCGTATGCTGGAGGCGCTCCCATCCAAGCACCATTGCACGTCCAATTTCGCCGCCTTCACATGCAACGCGTCGTGCCGTTCCGTGTGTGTGTGTGTGTCGCAGCTGGCTCGCTGACACGGTCCAACTGCCAACTGCACAACTGACACTCGTGCACGTCGTCTCCAACAGCTGTATGTACTCTGCGTATACTTAAACTGCGTGCACACATATGGATTTGGCAATAATTGATCTCTGACTGTTGACAGGGTTGCCGTGCGAATCGCAGATCGCCAGAGGACACGCATTTCTACTCCATCCTCCTGATCGCCCTTGACCTTTCGCTTGCTCCTGTGTGCACACATCAGATCGCCAGTGCTGCTTCGCCAACCACTCCATCCCCAATCTTCTCCGAGGCACTCTTTCTTCCATTCTGTTTTCCAGGTTCTCAGAATTATTGGCCCCTTGACCTTGGACTCCCTCCTTTCATGGCCATGGCATGCAGCGTGCGGGAACAGGCCCTTCGACGACTGGCTCTCCTTTCGGCCTCATCCTCTCCCTCGGCCTCTTCGTTCGATAAATCCGACCTTGAAAGACTGTGCAAATCTGGGCCCAATCGAGCTGCCGCCCATGCTATTGCCAGTGGGCATAATGGATTTCTTCCCAGGCCTGATGTCAGCCAGGTGCCAATGGTATCTATCTGTTCCCCCAATTCTTGTCCTCTCACCCTTGGATTCCACCCTCCGGTTCTGTGACTGATGTGTTGCTCTTTCGAATGGAAGACAATTCGCGAATATGAAGTCCTGATCGCCCTCTGCAGGGCTGCGCCCGCTGTGCAGGCGTCCCAGAACGCGCAGAAGCTCGCTCGCCATCTTATACCATATCTCATGGACGCTCATGTGCAAGCGTTTGCCCATTCGCCTTTCTTCCGCAAGATTGAGCCCTGTCCGACGGAGTCTCTAAGCTATCATGTCACGGCCGCCCTGCTTTCGCTGGGGTTGAACCATGCTGATGTTCAGCAGACGGTTTCCGATAACATTTCCAGCTTTCTCAACATTTGCGCCCACGCCACTGAAAGTGTTTCCCCAGCAGATGATGGCAGTGATCCGGATGCCGTAGAAGACGCCATCAGGACAGCAACTCTTGCTGTTGCCCTTTTGGGTTTCCTGGACGCCGCCTGCGCTCAAGCAACCTTTTGGCGGACGGGAGGCCGCCTTGGGTTGGTGATGCGTGTGCGCGATCTTCTCTCGCAGCCTTTCCTAGTCGCCGTGGAGGCTGCCTTCTCCACGCTGCGGAATGCGCATTCCCATGATCGCCTGACCAAGGACTGGAAACGATGGGTTCGTCATTATGATGAAATTGGACGCCCTTTAGGCGCCATGCTTCTCCAACGCAGTTTCATGCGTTTACTCGTTGCTGCGACATCGCTGCTCGTCGCCGAGGAGGATGCGCTTCGAAGCCACCACATCCTCGATATCATCATGTCCGGGAACGGCCTTCGAAGGCCCTTGACCTCCCGCAGCGCAGAGGCCGACTTTCGCTCGGTGGAGCTCTATGCCACTGTCGCCATCGACCAGATGAACTATTTAGAGTCTAGTGCTGATTTCGACAGCTTGTCTCCTGCTAAGCAGCGGCTTGCCTCCTCAGTCAAGGCCTGCGCCCTGATCAGCTATCTCAACTCCTGCACACTGAACGAGGAGGCGGCTGATGCTGAAGTGCTCATGGCTTGGCTCGAGGACGCCATCACCGATGGTGCGGGAATGGCCGACGACGAGCTTGCAACTGTAGTCTTGAAATCTATGGCGCTCCTGTGTCGATTATCCCCCGCATATGCAACCAACATCAGCCGCCTGCTGCCGCGGTTCATCGTTCAGAGTGGCGCCAAGAGTCAAGTTGTCGCCGTGGCCTCGAAATGCCTTGCCTTTGTGCTACAAGTGCTATCCAAAGACGCTGTCATCACTACTCTTTACACCCTCGGGAACGTCCTCAGTCCTGTAGATGATCGCCGTCTGGGCAACGGAGTCGGCGCTGATTCGGTAACGGACGGCCACGACATATCTCGTGTTTATACGGGCAGACCATCTACCGGCAGCTCTATCTCCTTGCAAATATCCGGAGAGGAAGAGTCCTTGGTCGTTCAAGGAAACGTGGTGCAGGCTATCTGCGAGATTGCTACTGCCTGTCAGGATGAAAAAATCACGGGGCTTGCCCAGTCCATCCTTGCACAAAAGATGGTGAAGCTGAGCAGTCCAGTTGACGCGAGACTGATCACCGGCGCGGCTGCGTTGGCTCTCAACGGTGGTCCATCAGAATTTCGCAACCTTCTGAAGAGGCTTGCTGCAGTTTCACATGACGCTCTCTTGGAAAACAAGGACGGAGTGCTCCAGGCGGTAAGGCACCATAGCCACTAAGCATCCCTGCAAACAAACAAACCTCTGATGGTTGATAACGATGGTGCAAACCAGGTCATGCAAGCTCGCAATTATATATCGGCCAACATTTCTCAGGAATCTCCCTTGTTTGACATCTATCTGGAGTATCTTCTCGATGGCATTATCTCGCAGGGGGATGCTCACTCAAATCAGAGCCACCATGCACGAGATTCCGATGTCGAATTGGCAGCCCGCGAAATTGCCCAACTTCTCCCTCCTCTCGCTATCCTGATGGCTGCTAACCCTGCGGCCTTTGACGAACTGTCGGATGATGATACCCGCTCAATGCTTCGGGACGCGTGGTTCAACGTTGTGGTTCATGGTTTTAACCTGCTAACCGAACGAGGGAAACAGAACCTGACGCATCTCCGACTTATGGCAATACACTCGCCGCCCTTGATTTCCGAGAACCGAAGCGAACAGGATGAGAGTGATATTGAACTGAACCCTATACTCCGTCGAGGGGAAAGCTCCGAGCGCGAGAATGCGCAGAAAAAGATACTCATGGAGCTCTTGCCAACACGGGGTAGCGAGATCAAGGGCTTGAGTTACCGCAAGACCATATTCCTCCAGGCCGCCTATCTCGTCGAGACTCTGCGTGCTGATGCCGGCGATTGCACCAAGGCACTTATCTATTTTCTCGAGCCTGGATTACGACGAGGAGATGTCAGCCGGATAATGGATGCCATCATGCACGCCGTTGTGGACAGGTATCTGGCCAAAACTATCGGCGCTGCGAACCCTCCATTCTCATCACAGTTCGCAGCCACTCAGCTGGCTAAGATCTTCTCCAGCTGCTGCCATCGTATAGAACGCGTTCAGCAGGCAGCATTCGCTTGTGCCGATCGCCTTATCGAGGCCATACCGTCTGCTCTTTGCCAAAGATCATCCCTCTTTTCTCTTCTCGAGCTTCTCTCTCTCATGTGGGAGAGCTGCCTGGAGGCAGAAACAGATCGTTATGAACCCCGGACAACATTTAAGTCCCCCCGCGGGGATGTTGTGCTCGAGCTGTCTGACGATTATCAGTTCAGGCAGCTGACATTGGAGAGTCTGCACAAGAAGGCGAAAGCATGGGTCACCAGCGCCATCAATATTGCCCCCTCCGATGTCAAGGGACTGTTACAGACATATCTGTCCGAGTTCGAAGACGAGAGCTCCTATGGCCACTTGTCTCTTGGGAGATCGTTCGCGGTGGAGATTGGTTCGACCATTCCGTCCACCGATCAACGTTTAGTGTCGTTGGAGAGACTTGGTGACTGTCTCATCAATACTGCATCGGACTTCATGGCACAGTATACGACACGCCAAGAATATCGATATTCTGATGCTTTGTTTGACCACAGCCTGGAATGGCCGACTTCCATACGCATCGATCGCAAGCCGTCACTCTTTACCTCGTCCGAGACGGAGTATGCCGACGCTGTGAGCGCACTTGCATGTCTTGAGAAGCGTGTCCTCAGCCGGACAGCCACACCATTTCCTCATGTCAGAGATATCCTCCGCCGTGCCGCCGCCCTCTTGTGCCGCAGCAAGCATAACGAGTGCTCCATCACTCGTTACCTTGTGAGCATCCCCTTTGGCTTGTTTACAAAGCAGTCCATCAAGCTCGGCATCTCGCTCTGGCTTGGCGTTATGAACGAAAACCCAAGATTGGAGTCACGAATATTGGCCGAAATTGTTCAGGGCTGGGAGCTCAGCATCCGGAAGAAGAAAGGACTCTTCAGTCCTTCCATAGCCAACCCCGACCCTTTTTTCCTCAAGCAGGAATTTGCCCCTAGCGACAGTGCAGCACTTGCTAAACGCAAACAGGTCGTTCATGATATGTTGACACCGCACTCCCGATTACTCCAGTTCTTAAGCAGCCATTATAATGCCACCCGTTTGGGGAATCCCGACACACATCGTATGTTTCTTAGACTTGTTGAGGTCACGCTACAGGCGATCAAGACCTCTACGCCTCATCCAATTGCCAGGGAGATCCGGTTCCAAGTCATCTTGTTCGGATTGAGGGTTCTCAAAACAAGCTCGACCATGAGCCTCGCTGCTCAGTACCGCCTAAAGGATCAGATCTTGTCCGCAGCACTGAGCTGGTTCAATACGCCACCGCGGTGGTCATTTGGCAGTAATATCCTCCAACTCAAGACTGAGTTGAGACTCATGGAGGACATAACCGCTGCCCTGGCAGAAACTGCCCATATCGGTTCTCTTCCGACAGGTCCAGCTAAATCCCTTGCAACAAAGGAGAAGCTGCTTCTCCTCCTGCTGGAAAGCGAACAGTCCAGGTTGCATGTTTGGGTTCGCCCTCTCGACTCTGGAAGGTTTCAATCCACCTTCTATCATGGAAGCAAGGACGGCCCGTCTGAGGTTTGTCAAACCATCTCTGGTTAACTGTTCGAGAATAAGTCTTTTAACCCCACGTCTCCTCCCAGGCTGCGATTTGCCCCCTTGTCCGCTCTGCTTGGACTGAAAGTCCCTCCCTTGCTGTGCACTTAGCGAGCAGGTTTCCGTATCCTCGGGTCTATAAGGAAGTTCGCTGGCTTTTGCTGAATTTTCCAGCCAAGGCTGCGAAAGAACCAGAAGCTATACCAATCTTGATTGATGGAGGCTTGCCCGATGATGTCAACTTCCAGCTCAAGGTAAGAGAAGTTCTATCATCCTGAAGCTGGTGTATACCACCTTCAGCTAACCTCCGTAAAAGTACCTGCTATTCTGGGCACCTGTCAACCCAATCACGGCAGTGACGCTTTTCTTGCCTACCTATCGAAACCATCCTTACCTGATCCAGTACGCCATGCGGGCTTTGGAAAGTCACTCAGTCGATGTAACCTTCTTTTACGTGCCGCAAATTGTCCAAACTCTTCGTTATGATGCTTTGGGTTATGTTGAGCGGTACATCCTGGAGACCGCCCAGTTCTCACAGTTATTCGCGCATCAAATCATTTGGAATATGAAGGCAAATGCTTATCGTGATGATGACTGTCAGATTGTAAGGATATTGATTCCTGTTTTCTTTGCGTTTCCTGTTGCTAACCGCACAAACCAAGCCTGACCCTATCAAACCGACCCTTGACAAAGTTATGGCCCATATGATAGACAGCTTCTCAGAGGCCGATCGAGAATTCTACGAGCGCGAGTTCTCCTTCTTTGATGAGGTTACGAGCATCTCCGGGAAGCTCAAGCCGCTTATCAAACGATCCAAACCGGAAAAGAAGCAGAAAATCGAGGAAGAGCTGCGCAAGATCAAGGTTGAGGTCGGCGTATATCTGCCCAGCAACCCAGACGGCGTGGTCGTGGGCATCGACCGAAAATCAGGGAAGCCATTGCAAAGCCATGCCAAGGCTCCTTTCATGGCGACTTTCCGAATCAGAAAAAACAAAGGCAATGTCGAAGGATCTGAGGAGATGATCGAAGCCGGGGACGTTGACAACAAGGTTGTGACACAAGCCAACACTATTGAGGTTTGGCAGTCTGCCATCTTCAAGGTCGGTGACGACTGCCGTCAAGACGTTCTGGCTCTTCAGATGATTGCTGCATTCCGGGGCATTTTCCAGAGCGTTGGGCTGGACGTCTACGTTTTTCCTTACCGTGTCACCGCGACTGCACCAGGTTGTGGTGTCATTGATGTTCTTCCCAATGCAATCTCTCGTGATATGCTTGGTCGTGAGGCTGTCAATGGGTTATATGACTACTTCGTGTCCAAGTACGGCAACGAAGATTCACTTCGCTTCCAGCAGGCCCGGAATAACTTCGTCAAAAGCATGGCCGCCTACTCAGTTATCTCATTCCTCTTGCAATTCAAGGACAGGCACAACGGTAACATCATGATCGACGATGCAGGGCATATTCTGCACATCGACTTTGGCTTCTGTTTTGATATTGCACCTGGTGGTATCAAATTCGAGCGTGCACCCTTCAAACTCACTTCTGAAATGGTTGCTGTGATGGGTGGCAGCCCGGATCATCAAGCCTTCAAATGGTTTGAGGAACTATGCGTGAAAGCCTTCCTGGCATCACGCCAATACTCCGAAAAACTATCACAGATTGTGTTGCTGATGATGGACAGCGGCTTGCCGTGCTTCAAGCCTGAAAGCGTTAAGCACTTCAAAGAACGATTTGTGCTGGATAAGAGTGAACGGGAGGCAGCAGAGTTCATGCGGGGGCTGATCAAGCGTAGCTACGGCAGCTACTCCACTGGCATATATGACCAGTTCCAACTCTTGACAAATGGCATACCTTATTGAAGTATCCTTTGCTTCGCTGAGGTACGTGGGCAGCGTGGAGAGAGGTATGTAGGCTAGGCAGAGTGTTGAAACTCTTTTGTTATATAGTTGACTTGTAATTCCGACCGTTTGAATTTCGATAGTCCTGTTAAAAACCGTTCGTTTGTTGTCTTTGCATTGGAATGATTTCTTTTAAACATGAAGTATTTCTTTGGCTCTATGGGAGAGCTTCCCATGCTGCCTACTGTTCAGATGTATTGTTTTGAATCACGCATCCAAATTTGATGGTAGCTCGTTTCATATCTGGTGTCTAGGGAAGCCAATTTGTTCTTATGTTTGTATACAAGGATTCTCCTTAAATAGCGATCATCTTGGCGAGCTGTCAAGAATTAACCCTCGTCCAACGTTCCTCAGCTTGAGAATGAAATGCCAAAGCCGAAGCCCTTTTTAATTTTATGAGCAGCCCTGGATCCTGCTGTTATATGCCACTTCGACACCAATGAGTACCAGTCTTAACCCAGAATCTTGATAACGAAACTTTACCCTGGTTACTGTTCCATGTGGGTAGGCAGATTGTACGTGGCGTAGTCAACATGCACAAAGGCCCTATCGACAATAGGCACTGACTCAAGGACATATTGGAGACTCTCACTGGTAAGAATTATCTGGTTAGTACAGACATACATCAAGCGTAAACTCTCAAAGACGATGCTCATGGGCAGGTATTACTCACCTCAAGTCGTGGCTATCCCTGAGTGGCGTACTTGCATCGAGAACAATGTCAACTTCGACTATCAGTTTATCCCCGGCATGATAAGCTTGTAGCCCTTGGATTTGTTTGATAGTTTTGGCAAACCGCATGGTCAGGTAGAGTACTGGTTTGAAAAGGAGATGTCAGTTGGGCTTTAATGATAAACCTCGAGAGCAAGGGGATGAGAGGGTTAAGGGCGGAGAGCTGGACTACAAATATTTCTTTGATCTGCGGTTGCAGAAAGCCCCGAAAGGTGCCTAATATGCTCCCAGGATGTCTGAGACCAGTTGAAGATTACGATAAGTGAAAGCAACAGACCACCGAGAGGGTCAAGCCACCAAATTTCTGCAAGCCAGCCGACTGAGTTGTTGAATAATTAGCAGGTCGAAGACTTGTAAATGCCTTCAAAGCTCACCAATAGGAAATGCTATAGACCCAGCGTTGAAAATAACATCAGTCAATGCATCTGCGGCTCTGTTATTGGTATTAGTCAAGTCTCATCATGAAATCGTCCATAGGGAGGAGTGAGTAGGAAAGTGGTTAGCATGACAGAGACTCACAAAGCCTGAACACTTGAGTTATTGACCAGACGGCACCAGAGCCAGCATAACCCTTTGATGAAGATGGTGCTTAGCATAATGGCAATGGCCGGAATTCCACTGTTGGAGTGTCAGATCGGGACTCGGAAATCAATCTGAGTGATCAGAGGCCAAGAAAGACGTACAGTTCAATGATCTCATGTTTGGGTGAGGCAAGCTTCCCAATGGCTTCGATGGCAACTTGAACAAATGAGGTTATCATGATTACCGAAAACACAAGCACACCCAAAGGTTCCAGCCTGCGTCTGCCAGCAGGATACAGATATTGATCTCGTCTACGAATGAGCCATGTTGTGAGCCAGACGATAACTGTTGACAGAAAATCCAACAAGGCATCGACCAAGCTGGCAAGGACAGAGACAGAAGGAACTGAGATGATGACGGCTATTTTGCCAGCCAGCAGTATGGTATTTGCTGCGAAATTGACATAAATGGCCAGAGTGACAATTGGTGCATCGCTGTCGACTAGCTCGTCTTCGAGCCAGGGAATTTCGGGTTTTTGGCGGCCATGTTCAAGATTAAGATCGGTAACGACTTCCCCATCGTCATCGTATGGCATCGAAAACAGCGGTGTTGTTTCTGTGGGTCGGTATATGCCCCTTGGTGTCCGGTTGACCTTCCGAGCAGGCTGAACTGGGGCAGTGTGTGACGTTTCCGCGATAGTAGCTGGAATCTCGACGCCGCGGAAGGCCGACGGTGGCATATTGTTATATTCGTTGAGCAGATCATGAGGCAATGACGAATCCAACAATCTGTCAATGTACAAATATTGTTGGACGAGATAGTTGACACGTTCATGATATTTGCGACTATGGTATCAAAGCAATGTAAGTTTTAGAATGGGGACCATGGGTCAGGATTGTGTAGGTAAGACAAACATGTGCTTTGGCATGGCAGCCAGCTCTTCCTGAGTTTTCCAATATTGCTCCCAACGGTACCGTGGATTAGTATTTCCGATGAGTCGCATACTGCGCATGTTGTCGCTATTGAGGATGGCACTTAATCGCCTCTCGTCGCGACGCTGGGTCTCATCTTCTATTCCTTCCGCTGCCGCTTCTTCTTCCTCACGCCCTCGGTGCCGGATCAGTTGGGCCAGAGCACCGTGGCCCTTGGGAGCCAGTGGGGGCTCGTCCTGAAGGAGGAGAAAGGCTCCCTTGGGAACGGAGGAGCGGGGAGTTGTTGGCGATGACATGATGCAGCCGATTGATAATAATTTTTTGTACTCCGCCGACTTTAACGTTGAGAGATAGTAGCCCAACCCGTAGTGCACCAACGGCTAGAGCTTAGAAGAGGCCAAATCGATGCTGTGCCGATTAATAGTGACAATTGGCCGCTGGCTTCAGAGGGTCTTTGGAGAGCTGTTTATCACGGCAACTCCCTTTGTTTCTGTCAGATCGAATGTCGTAACATGCACAGAGAACGGTGGCGGGTCCCTAAGGTCGTATATTCCGAGGGAACCACATAGCAAATTACTGCGTAACTGCCTTACCCACCTATCTACTACTGGGGAGAAGGGAAATCTGGAGCTGGAAAGATTCCAGGTTTGTCTTGACTGATCGCACGTGCCGTTCTTGCCCCGGAAATGGGTTGGCTTTTGCCACCAAATCGACAATTGTTGAAAATTGCGCTAGTTTCCACCAACCGTTTGGGACCAAGCGAAGCATGTTGACATCGAGCACACCATGGGTTGGCGATTTAATTTGCTCTTATAAATAAGCCATCACAGGTTCTCAAGCAACGCACATAAGTAGGGACCTGGCAGGCCTGGCGAGATAAACAAACAATCTTGATTGTTTCTTACGTCGTACAGATTATTGAGCTTTTGACGAGCCCATTTTAATGAAGTCTACAACTGTGCCTTCAAGTTTTGCTAAGTCACATACTTCGCTGCCGTGCTGGGTATCTGCGAGCGCATGATGTCATAACACCAATGATTACTCCTTCAAAGTATTTTTACTCTTGGCGGTTAATATGCGACCCAAGTATCATGGTTTGCGGTAGCCACATTCTGCTTTATCCTTTATTTAGAAAAGGACATGGCTTGTGTGAAATTATACTTCCACTTGACTTTAGAGCCCCTAAATCTCGATGTTTTAACCGAAAGATGTCGAGAAATAAAGTTGGGTTACTGGGGAGGTGTAGCTGAGTAGCAAGGTTCTCCATTAGTCTTAGTTGGTACCAACCCTAGCAATAATATTGGCGAAGCGAGGGTTCAGGCTTGCTTATCTGATTTGGGCAGCCGCTGGATTACAGACTTAACCCAGCCGCTGTGGCATCCGCACAATTGGGTTCGGATTCTGAGTGTACAAGGCCTTTCTTTTTGGGTTTCTGAGCATCTCCCGGGTATTTCAGAGAAGAAAGCGACCGACAGTACGCAAGAGCGGAACTCCGCGAGTGTTAGTATAAGTAAGCAGCTCGGGAAATATTCAGCTGTTCAAAAGTGAGCAAAGCAACGGACACAGAATAGGGGGCCCCACAAGTACTTATCGCGGGTTACCAGCGAATAGCAAAAGCCTTTTTAGCCTTCAGTTATCTCCATACTGTGCTATTAACGGAGCCTCATCTACAAGGGTAATCTTGAGTAAAATTTGAGCTGTGTAGTCTACTCACCGACGGCCGGAGTCAAATTCTTAACTCGTAGCATAGCTGGAGAGGTACTTAGCACCGTCTGTCACGTGTAGGAAATTATTTGACTGTTCTGCGGCTGCCACTCTCTTTTAGATTGAAGCGATTCGCCACACATCTTTTTTTGCTATTTTATTATTTTTAATTATTAGTTCCCCAGCGTCGCCAAGGACATGCTGGCGGCGTACACAGCATGGCCAGGTATTTGCACGGCCGGAGTACAGATAAAAGAAGTCTTAGGAGAGCCACGCCGTTTGGCCGTCAGGTGTCTGCTGGGTACCTTTGAATCTGAGTTACAAGGACCTACCTATGCAGATATGTTGAGTGAGCCAAGTGGTTGACTGTCTGCTTGTCCGCTTTCCGCTGCGATGCTTCGGGCGTCCAACGCAACAATGCCCTTGCCTCTTCTCGAGTCACCGACTCGCCGAGACACGGGAGTTGTGGAGGGCCCCTCCAACAAGGCTCCCACCAACGAGAGCTGCGAAACAAGAAGAGCTGGCGCGCTGCATGTGGAATGGATGCTGTTCTCGGCGTTCGCGCCCCTGTCCGGGCGATCCACTGGGTCCTACGAATCGCGCTTTCCGCCCTCCCCGCTGAAGGTCACCCCCAGGCGGCCAGGCCCTAGCAGGCAGCCCAGGCGCCAGGTGCCCGCCAGTGCAACGCTGGGCAAGAAATAAAAATAATTCTCGGCCAACCGCCCCCAATACCTCCCTGTTCCGTCCTCCTTCTGCTTGCGTTCCTTGTTCTCGTCATTGTTCGCCGCCATCACTGTCGCTGTCGTGGTGTCCCCAATCCCGCTAACCCATACGGTCGTTTTGTTGCTCTCAGTTTGACCTTTCTGTGCTGCCAGCTTCCGGCGCCGTTTCCTTCTGGGTCCCGTCAGTGTCAACTCACCGTTTACGCGTTTGCATTTCTTAGATTTGCTCCCCTTCCAGTCCCTTGCCGCTTGCCGTCCGTGCTGCTTTCCTGGGTCTAGTCTCTCGCTCACTCCGTTGCACGCAAATCCGCGACTTCCCATCGGCGATTTCCCACTGCACCGGGTTCTCTGTGCCTTGACTGTGGCTATCCGCTCGGCTTGCCCCGTGTATCGTTACCCTAGAATTCTCTCCCCAACCGAACCGACCTCCATCAAACCTAGGGGTTATCCATATCCTACCGGACGCGAGCCGATCTATGGCAGCGCTTGTTGTCTGAGAACAGCCAGACCTTGCAGCGAACGAAACTCACACTCTCTCTACGCCCGATCGTTGCCCTGCCTGTTCTGCTCATCTGCATATCCCCGACAACCTTTGGCTTGACGTGCTCAGGCTGCATCTCCAATCACGTAAGTTTGTCCCTTTTTGATTGACCGCGGGCAATCGCACAAGCACACAAGCACACACATAGACGCATACAAATTACCCCAATTGGACAGCCGGACTAGCTTGCCTGCCTCCCCTCGGCGGGCGACGCCGAGTGTCGTGGGACCCAGGACGGGGAAGGGACAAAACCATCAGATCGAAGGTTTCTGGTCCCAGAGCCGGGGTCCAGCCCGGACAGTCTGCTCGCAGGACTGGCATCGACATTGACCTGTTCGAGAGCGAACTAGAGTTAAGACAGCCAATACCCAGCGGACATTTAATCACTGTGTTTTTTCTTTCATTTTTATTCCCTTTCCCCCTTTTGTTCTTCGCCTCCCCAGGCCTGTTTCGGCTGTGCTTGCATACCATGTTTCACCCGCGAGTTGGCCTACGAACGCTCAATATGCCATAATCCATGCCTTCTTACGGACTCACCCCACTTTCGTCAACCGATAGAATGGTCTCTGACTTGGCAATGGGAAACAGCTGATCAACAAAATTTCTGACGAGCTGAGACGTCTATCGAAACCACGCATCAGGCCTGGTTCTTGTCCTAGAGACGCGCTTGTCGCCGAGTCTAGTAGAGATTTGATTTGACACTGCACGGACAGACCAGGCCGCTGCTGTTTCCGACTTTTTCAAGCTGGACCGGACATCCTGCATTACTCATCTCGCATCTTAGCCGTCTCGTCTGCCAGTGATCTATATGCCTAGGTTCTCGGTCACATTTGGAAGGCGGAAGTCTACCGCTGATAATTTGGACAATGCCCCGGTGACCCCCTCTTTCCGCGTTCTTGAGCGCTCTGAGGTGGCTGGGGCGAAGCAAGTCGATGGTGGCGTGAAGCCTGTGAACCAAGGCCTCCATAGGCCGACTGGATCCGATGTCACTTTCGAGGACAATATTTTTGCCGATCTTAAGCCCAATAGGTATGTTTGCACTACAGCCAGGAGCTAGTTCAGCACATTCACTGAGCGCCGGTCCCTTTCCCCCATATTCTTCTTCTCTAACAAAATGGGCTTCAGAGGAAGCGGGTCCTCCAACACAACCAAGACAACATTGACGGATATTTCTTCACGTCACAGTAATGCCTCAACGACCCCATCGTCCACTGATATGGGCGGCATCGAAGATTCTCGGGGAGGACAGAAGAAGTTACCTTCGGATGTCCCGGTTCCTCCAATCCCCAAGTCGTCAGCTACTACCGGGTTCCTCAGGGCTGCTGGGCGCACGTTCTCCTTTGGCGGGCAGAAAAAGCACCAGCTCGCTCAGCCTACAGTCACCGAGTCCCCGCCAGCGACATCCGAATCAGACCCCAAAACCCCGTCAAACGGCCGGTCCAGGGCAGCAACCACGTCGACCACAACGACTCTTACACCTCCAAGGGTTGACAGCGATTTTGAATTGGATCTTGGCGGCGACTTCGGCAAACTGGTGCTGGGCAGTGATCACCGTTCCAGCGTTGTGACGCTTAAGAATGACCAATATTCGGTGCAAGCTCCTGCTCCTCGCTCGCTAACAGGATCTCGGCCCAACCAGCCATCTCCGCTCCAACTCGACAACTCGGTCAAGGTTGATCCTCCTCTTCGATCATGGAGCAGCCAGCATTCCAATGACCAACTAATTGCCCCTTCTCCTACCACCTCGCCTGCTTTCAAGGATAATGCCCCTGCTGTTTCGTGTATTCTGCGGGAATCCTCGCCTATCACGGAGAGACCGCGACCGGGAACGTCTCCAGAGTTTGGATCCCGCAAACCAGCTCTCTCTCCCCAGCAGTCCAACTTGGAGCAAGAAGAGGATGCAGAAGACGAAGAAACGAGGCTGTTGAAAGACTCTCTGTCTACAGTAACCAAATTTTTGAATGGCACAGAAGCGCCCATGACCTCCGGCACCACATATCGACGGGATGGAAGCACACTGGAAGCTGATAGCGACAGCCTCTTCGATTCCACTTCCTCTCGCTATGGTAGTCGGTACACGTCTCGCAAGCATCAAGGGCCTCCAACAACCAACAAAGTGATGACTCCTGCGGAGTTTGAGAGGTACCGGAGGGACAAGGAACAACAAGACAGGGAGCGTAGGGAACACAACAAGTTTTCTGGCAAGAACAATCGAGATGAAGACGAAGAGGATAATTATGAAGACGACGAGGACGATTTGGAAAAAGCAAGGCAGCAAGCAAAGCAGAGGCAAAAGCAAGAGGCACATCTGGCTGTGTATCGGCAACAGATGATGAAAGTCACGGGTGAATCCTCATCAAGGCTGAGCATCCAGATGTCCTCTAGCACTCCGGCGCTGACAACTACAATTACCACGCCGGCTGCTGGACCAGCCAATGGCTCGGACAACTCCGACGAGGATGAGGATATCCCGTTGGCCGTCTTGGCTGCACATGGCTTCCCGAATAAAAACCGCCCACCAAATCGACTGAGTACCATGATGTCAAATCCAAATTTACGTGCTGCCCAGCAACCAAGTTGTCAGCGTCCTGGGTCGGCTATTGGAGATGTTCCTGGGGTGGGGAACGCTCGTCTTCCCGCCTTTGCAAGAAATCTTCCCCAGGACCCTTTCATCGGTGCTGGTTTGATCCGCAACCCTGTTCGTGAGAGTTTCTCCCTCGGCGGTGGCGCGCCTGGTATCCCGCCCGGTGGTCTGATTGGTGTCATAGCGAACGAGGAACGCAATCGAGCGATGAGACGAGGAAGCCCTCACCTTGAAGGCCCAACTGTTCTTCCTTATGGATCTGGGGGCTTGGACCCCGTCACTGGCATCCCTTCGCACCAAGCGTATCAGGGGAATCGCCATTCCATGATGCAGATGAATCAGCAAATGCAGCAGTTCATGCAGATGCAGATGCAATTCATGCAAACAATGATGGCAAATCAACAGAACGCCCCCATGGCATCAGTGTCCGCGACAAATTTGAACGCCATGGGCACCATGCAACAGTCTCCTGGGATGCTGGGCGTGCGGATGCCTGAAGCCCGCCACTCCTTTATCGCCAACGATTCGCGCTTCGACATACCATTTGGCCGCGGCGAAGCCCAGATGCGCACAATGAGTATGGTTCAACCTAGCTCTGCGTCGTGGATACAACCAGGCCAGCCAGTTGGTTACGCCCCTTCAATCCGGCCTCAGGGCAATGCCTATGCTCCATCGATCGCTCCCTCCGAGCGCAGCAATATTGGCCTCCCAGGCCGTTACCGTCCGGTGTCTCACATGCCCCAGCCGCATCTTGTGCCAGAACAGGGCCACTTGCGCAAGTCATCGGTGATGTCAGGGGCACCACAGCACCCTAGTATTTCTGTGACAAATGTGACCAGTGATAGTGGCAACGCGTCAGATGATGATGAAGAAGGCTGGGCTGCGATGAAAGCGAAGCGAGAGAAAAAGAAGAGCCTCTGGAGGTCTAAGAAGCTGGGTGGTGACAATCTCGATTCTCTTATTAGCTGATGACATCAGTGGAGAAGGGGAAAAGAGTTGTCAAGCCTGAGAGAACAGTAAGAGGATCAGGCAATGGATAATGGGTGATAGCTCAAGCAATGAGCGCTGTGAAAGGCATGTGCATCTTCAATTGGATTGGTGTTGAAGACTCCATTGGATAATCAAGACAACAGGCTCTGGTTCGTTGTATAATTTGTGTTTCTTGTCTCTTCAGGGGTTGGAGGGAAACTAAAGCATGAAGTGGCCAAGTATTTCGGTATTGAGAGCGTGGTGGAAATTGCATTGGCCCCTTGATTACTTTTCTTCTTGGTGTCCCGCGAAGAGGATCTGCCATAGAACTAGCACCTCAATGCGCCTAATCCGGTAATATGTGAATACAAGAATAACAAGAAGCATACAGACAACTGAACAATAATAGTGTTAATTGTCGTAGGCTGGCAAGCAGCTTCAAAACATATCCAGCTTTATCCAAGCTCATCCCACAACCAGAAGGGCTGGCGGATCTCATGCACCCATCTCAATCTTGCCAGCCGCCCATGCCCTGCGTTTTACGCCCATCTCAACCGCCGCAAGACCCCAGTCTTCGCCGTGGTTGTGGCTTCCAGGTATCAGACCTGCCCGAGCCCTAGCCTGCTCGTCGTTCAGCACGGTTAGCACGCCAAAAATGACGGGCACCCCCGTGTCCAGCCCCACGCGCATCAGACCCTGTGCAACACTCTCAGCAATGTACTCAAAGTGCATCGTCTCGCCCTTGATTAGCACGCCGATAGCGATGATGGCATCGAAAGAGTCTGTCGATGGACCGGTCGCCGCCGACGGTAACTGGGATGACAACAAGTCGCTTGCTGAACCCCCAAGAAGATCTCCGGCTGAACTACCAATGCCCGCTGAAGAAGACTGGACTTGCGACGCGGAGTAGAGACTGTTTGAACCAGAACCAATTGTAACGGAGAAGTCAGCGGTAATGCCAACCTGAAAGGAAGAAGCAATTCGTGATGAACATCGTTTGATGACAGATGACTAGGGATAACTAAGGAGTGCTTGTGGAAAAGAAGACGCACCGTTGGACAGCAATTGGCAGTTCCCACGAGCCAGGAACCGATTGAATCACAATGTTGGACTCGTGCACACCGCACTCTCGAAGCTTCGCTTTGGTTCCGTCCAGCAAGGCTTTGATAATGTCATCATTCCAGCGTGCATGTACGATGCCGATCCTCAGGCTGCTGCCATCGTGCTTTTGGGGGGCTGGTCCTTTGTTGTGCATTGTTACTTTAGCATTCAGGATGTATAAGTTTTGTGTGTCTCCTCGATCAAGCTGCCACTCGCAGCCATGCGCTGTTGCCAGAGGTGATGCCTTTCTGCCTGGGTGATGCTATGTGGGTAGGTGCAGAGGAGGGGCATAGATGGGTGGGTATGGAGGGGTTAGTTACAGGTCCTTGCCGAGTAGTAGGTGCTGCTCCATTGGGTTTTCGTTGAACTCCCTTCACCTTGCGCGCTCCTAGAGGCTCTTCTGGCTCTGGCCTGCAGTACTTTTTGCTTATATAATCGGGTGGATTTAGTGTTGAACCCTGAAGGCCCGGGTACTCTATATTGAAAGTCCAGGGGTCTTGGCTTCTGCGACAACAAAAGGACAGTCCTGCTTTCCATAAATCACATCAGTCAGTGGGCAAGGTACCTAGGTACCTATGGCCTTTGTTGTAATACGGACATTGTTCTAGGCAACAAGGAACGAGTTTGGATACTGCAGGTAGGTGCTTGTTAAATTATGCAACCGTTCTCTCGCCTTTCCCGAGTTAAAGTCGCAAAAAAGGCTACATTTCGGTTGACTCACGGCCTGTTGCATCGTTGAAAGGGACAACAAAGAAAATCAATGCAGCCTTTGAAGATCTTAGGAGAGTACTTCTCATAGAATGAAAATGTCCTAACAGCACATTTCTAAGACTCAACATTCTTTGTACGCCGGGAAGCTACGATGTCAATGTTGAGCAAGCGAACGATGACATGTTGTTTCAAGATGAAGACTTCGTTCTTATCCACTTTGAGTCATTTCTGACATCGATCTATCTTCTTTCCTGCAGGATTAGCAATGACAAGATCTTGGTGATCGACCAGACCCATCCGCTCGTAACCGACGTGAGCAGTCTCTTTCCTGTCTAATTCTTCGAGAAAGCTTTGTAGTCCTTGACTGAGAATTTTCGCTGAAACCTCAACACTTCTACGGCGTCCTGGAGCGTGGACATGTGTCAAGCTTTGATGGCATGAGCGATGAAGATGACGATCGTATTTATAACTCTCCCGCCGAGTGGAGAGCAGGGTCCCAGAGCAAGTAGTCTCAATCTTCCAGAGAACAATGACTGTGAAAATGACATGGAAGAGCTTCAAAGGATGGGCTGAAATGTTGGTCCATTGCTAAGCTAGCAGCGCGCATCTGACGTCTGAGAAGACAGTTGTTACTTTGGAACAAGAGAGTGTTTTGAAAGCCCCTTGTTCTTCTGTGCTACAAGCTCACCATACGCGATTGACTGGTGCAGAACAGGGGCTACACAGGCATCCAAACAATATAATTGAAGAATTTAGAATTAACCGTCAACACCAGAGGAATGTAGTTCAAGCAAATAAGTTGAAGAATCCTGCATCTCTTGGGAAGTCGCTGAACAATATAACCCCAATGACCGCTCGCAAGCCACTGCGCCCCTCCACACATATATCATACACCTAGTGGGTTCCTTGTCACTTCGGGGAGCTACAGAGCCTGCCGTTGTCTTTTGCTGGTGACCACTACGCAGATCATTGAAGGGATGGACGGTCTCATAATAGGCATGTTCCACCCATCAAGAAATTTCAGCCCCAATTATCATTTTAAAGCAAAAACAGGTAATGGCACTATTCTTATGAGGACATGCTTGCATAAAGGGGGCAATCAAGCGAAACACATGATCCTGGGTTCGGCCAAAATCCAAGATTACCTAACTAGAGTATTGTTAAGAAGCAGAGAGGCTCAACAGTTGCGTGGTTCAAAGCAGTGACATCGAAGGGCAAAAGATCATGCCTGGTGCTGCCGACTGCAATCGCAACAAAGCACCGAATATGGATTGAACAGGCATTCGAGATGGCCAGAGGGATACTCTATATCATGAAACTTCCCAGAGAGCTATGACAACCAATGATCCTTGCTCGCAACTCATCACAGAGCAGCGATATGGTCATCAAATCGAGCACACAACCGAGACATCTGAATACCGAACGATCACAGAAAACGACCCCTAGAACTTTTTAGACTTGTGCTCTACTCTTGACAGCTGCTGGTGATACTGACAGATGTTCTTGGTAATGGCCTTTCCTCCGAGGATGCCTTGTACATGGTCAGGCATTTTCTAAGACGGACTGACCAGATTTCGGGTATAGAAATATGACTCTGCAGCTGCTCCTGAGTATGGAAGCAGAGAGAGCTCGAAGCAATAAAGACTGGACCCAGTTCATGTCCAAGCAATGCAGTTTTTGCGGTCTGCACACACTTCTATGATGTTGCTAGTCTCATCAACAGAGTTGAACTGCAACAGAAAAAAATCCTGTAAATTGTCACTGTGCGGGATCCTCTAGCAGGGAATCTCACATCTCTCTACTAACCATACTAGTTTTCCTGTCCAGAACACCTGACATTCCTGACAGTTTGCGTCTACCCTCTGCACGCCGATTTTCTCTCTTTCATGGGAAGCTCTCTATATTGCTGGTTTCCAAGGAGCTTGAGGTACCTGCGGGCTACGTTAGGCAACGGGATGCTCCAATAGGCTGAAAGGTGAAAGCTAGCTTTTTGTTTTGGTCTTATGTTTTAGTTCCTTTCCTAATCTCATCCCAGGGAGCATGGCTCCAACACGAGCTGACAATTGCCACACATGCGAAGTGGCTGTGCATTGTATACAGGGGCTGATTAGAGAGCTTGGAGGCAGGATCGCAACTTGCGCTAATTTGACAATCGCGAGCCATTGCTTGCATCTCGCATCCATGGTCTCGGTTATTATTATTGGTATGGATAAACTGCATAGGGCAGCCCAGTCATAGCGGGGTGCCTATGACTTTGAATGCCTGGGTTTGTGTTTAAGCAGACGAGTGGAACTGCTCAGTTGTTAAGTGGTCTTCTGTTGCCCAACACCTACCTAACTGGCACAGTCGGGAAACACTGTGGTGTTGCAAGAGTGGTGTCCATGAACAAAAGCTGGTACAGACAGTTCTGTGAGAAGGAGAAACAGCCTGACAGGCAATGAGCAGAAAGACACCAAGTGACTTTCGGGACAGGAAGGGGGAATATTTATTTAATAGTAAACATGCTTTATGTCCGAATATGCCATATTATGATTATGTACTTATGTCCCATACAGAGTGTGAGCCGACAGGACATGAGCCGTACCATGAATTTTGTTCAGCAATCCCCCCTGATGGGGTTAAGTATTGTAGGATCCGAGTGGAGGTGGGTTCGTGAAGGCTGCAGCCAACTTCCAGTTTCCATCCCATCTTCCTTGGATGTTGGGCAGTTGCGGTACACGGGCTGACACACAGGGGATATGGCCAATCAGAAGGAGAGATCACTGTCGATCAGCAAGCTACGGCGCAGGTTGGCCCCATCCCGCAGGCTAGCCCAAGCTGGCTAGAATCACCCACCACACTTGTTTGTGACGGGTCCGTCCGTTGTTGCCCTTCCTTGGACCCAGAGTCCTGGCTGGGTTGCTGTATCATCGCTGGGCTGAGATGTTCAGACTTGGAGCGTAGAAGCCATCCGATGATGGAGGTGAGATATGTCTATCTGAATTACCTAGGTATCCGAACAGCAAACCAAAACCGACCAGGACGAAACACTCGTCCGTTCTTCCGTTCCTGCCTGCAGTCTGCAGCCTTGCCGCCGCGCTTGTGATTGCACCGAGTACCGCAGCACGCTGGATCCTTCGGTCGCTTCAAGTTTCTGGTCTCTACCTCACAGTCCTCATTCTCCAGGTTGCCAGCCATCCACATCCACATTGCATCTCATCCTTTCTACATTCCCCATCCTCCCTCATATCAACAAACGCGCTGTGTCCGGTGCAACGTCGTCCAAGATGCATAACAAGTAGGGCTGCTGCCGTGCTGTGCTTTTCACCCACTTCGCCCTGATTGTCATTTGATCGCTGTCGCTTGACACTGCTGGCCGCCAACATCCCTTGCCTTTCACCGGCCTTGCATCGACCATGCCGACAGTCTATGTGTCTAGTCCATTGTCCTCCGAGTCTGCGTTCACGAGTGCGCAGTGTAGTGACTGTGACTGCGGTCCGCACCGCGCCGGCGTCGACAGTCAAAGCGGCCACCGGCTTTCCCACAATGCCGATTCGGCCCTCAGAGCTGGCGGCGTCGAACGCCGTGTCAACAACAGCCTGTCTGCCGCGCTACGGCTCCGTCATGGCCTGATCGGACCAGTGCTGCTTCTGCCGGCTCTGCTAGCTGCGTTGTCCGGCCCAGCTGCCGCGGCCTACGTTGCTTTCGAGAATTGCCTGCCCGAGTCCTACGTCAACAACCATCCAACGCCATTGCAATGGGTGCCCAAATATGTCGATGCTTCGTTCGAGGTTACCGAGCCGCCGATGCACACACTCCGGGTGACCATGTGGGGGAATGTGACAGGCGCTTTCACCAACGTCACGCTGCCGTCTCCCGGGAGCCCAGATTGGACAGACCCAACTAAAACCGACGGCAAAATCCTCGATCAGCCCGAGCCTAATGCTCCGAACCCTAAGCTCACGACTCTGCTTAGCAAGATCAATGTCCTTACATACGAGCCATATCGCAAGACCTTCAAGTTTTGCAACGGCTCGCTGGTTAACGGCTCTTGTCCCTTGGCGCCTGTCTTTGACACAAACACCAGGTGAGTAAGCGTTTTGGTCTCAGACTCTTTGACTCTCTGTTACTGGGAGCGTCTCGGGTTCGCTGGCGTCTGATGCTTCGTATGCTGACCTCTTGCCGTCGTCCACCAGCGTCGCGCCTTACAATTTGCCGTCTGTCAATATGAGCCACTCCTTCGATTCGTCCTATGCCTTCGCATCGTTCACCGCGACCTTCCTCATCATATATGGCGACTCAAAGGGTACCAACATTGGCTGTGTCTCGGCGACCGTGACCCCCGATCTTGGCCGGTTAGCTTGGATGATCAAGTATCTACCGATGTTGGTCTTGGTGCTTGTGGGCTTCGCCACTGTCTTTGCCGGCATTTTCAGCCCCTGGGGAACGTCGGACATCTTCCATTGGAGCTCCAATTACGGCCGCGATCCCGACCTCCTTCGACTGGTCACCCCCGGTTTTGGGGATTGCTTACAATACATCCAGTTCATTGTTCTCACTGGTGGCTTAACGCTCAACTACCCGGGCTTTTACCAGCCCATCATTAGCCAGGCGTCGTGGTCTGCTCTCATGTTCAACCACAGCTTTGTGAGCAAAGACCCCGGCTGGATCAGTGTCCAAGATGGTATCTACGTCACGGAAGGGGCTTATGGTCTGCAGAAGCTTGCCCGGCTAGCAGGCTTGCGCAATCTGGCCGACATTTGGGCCGGCATGATGGTCTGGCTTTTGGCCATCATTGCTGGCATGTTGGTTGTCTTCAGCGCTGGCTTTTCTCTTCAGTGGCTCTACCGATTTATCCAGAAGATCCCGGAAGAAGATCTTCGCTCCAAGAATATCCCTTTCATGATCGGGAACATTGTCCGGATCGTCTTGAACTACTTTCTTCTTCCGATCGTGGCCCTCTCAACCTTTCAACTCGTCGTCGCCAGCAACTCTCCGGCGTACACCGTTGCCATGGCAGTGGTGTCCTTGATTCTCATCATTGGTTTTGCTGCCTGGCTACTGTATCTCATCGCCACGACTAAACCGAGGGCTTTCCTGTTTGACGATCTTCCAACCGTCCTTCTGTACGGACCCCTATACAACACCTATTCAGACGAGGCTGCTGCCTTCACGTTGATTCCCGTGCTTCTTACCTTTATCCGCGGCATTGCCGTTGGAGCTGTGCAGCCTGCCGGGGTGGCTCAGGTCGTCATTCTGGCTATCTGTGAGGTCATTCAAATCTTAACTCTGCATGCTTTCAGACCATTTCACTCGCCTACGTCCATGAATGCCTACCACACGCTCTTTGCTGCGCTCCGCCTTATCACTGTACTCCTCATGATCGCATTCATTCCCTCCTTGGGTGTGACGGATGGTCCCAAGGGTTGGATTGGCTATGCCATCCTCGTTACCCATGCTGGTGTGCTTGTCCTTGGCTTTCTCCTAAACGCGGTCCAGACAATCGTGGAGGTAGTGGCTCGGATGCTTGGTGCTGGCGGAGATGATATCCGTGGTCAAACAAGAGGAGGGCTGTCCAAGATCTTCGGAATGCGGCAGCTCTCCCGACGCATGTCTCGCCGTATGACTGGCCACCCGTCAAGACAAAGTCAGCTCTCTAGCTCTGCCATGCTGGATGCGGACGAACTCTCCAAGACGGGATATGTTATGCCAAGCGGCCGTGTTCGCAGCGAATCTGCGGGTAGCATGGGCATGTTTACTCACCGCCGTCATCGAAGCTCGTCTGTGTATGAAACTCTCACTTTTGATGCTGCCCCAGCACGCCACCCCGAGAGCATCGCAGGCTCCTACACACCTACCACCCCTGGAGAACCTAGCCCTTACATGGTTTTGCCATCACCCAAAACTGCAGTCCGACCCCAGGGTACATTCGGTTTCCCTGCATATGACCCTTATTACCGTCCACCCAGACAACGGCGTGCTACAGTCGTCGAACCATCATCATCGTCTGCTACCGGCCCTGGCGGTCCTGGGAAAGCCGGTGATGGGTCTCAGAACCGCAACAGCGTTTCAGGATCCCTTACGCTCGGTGATGCCTCCGAGATTGGTGGCGAAAATTTGGGGGACGCCACTTCTGCCGTCGCTTATGGGCTTCCCTTCAATCCCCGAATTGACTACTCAATTCGTGAAGTAGATTTTTACTACCGAGGCAGAGGCGAGAGGCTCAACTCAGAGGCTCCCGCCCGCAAGTTGGGTACTGGTCCCGCCGATCCAACTGGGCCTGTGGCTTCCGCCGTTGG
>Ga0065720_1018890_pt1 | contig 68177 bp, 80 predicted proteins | sample Thericmetagenome_FD_59107 | JGI IMG/M metagenome (GOLD analysis project Ga0065720, IMG submission 59107) | Thermophilic microbial communities from the Joint Bioenergy Institute, California, USA of rice/straw/compost enrichment - eDNA_2 v2... | ecosystem: Engineered > Solid waste > Grass >...
AGGAAACTTCTTTGAAGGTTCAGAGACTAGAGGTGAGTCTAAGTCCGAAAGGATATGATGATAAAATCCTCCACGAGCGCGGGGCACTGTTTAGTAGAAATACTAAGCCAATGATATAGTCCGACACTTAAACGAAAGTTTAAGGAGCTTAGGATAAAGAGCCTAAGACATAACATAACGCTGGCGGCGTAACGAGAGTGGGAGCAGAGTTTTATCTCTGGGCAAAAAGAAATGATGTAAATTTAGATATTTTTTCATATGATGAAAGATTATATAATAGACGCGAAGCTCATAAAATGGAATTTACTTCATTCCTAAAAGGAGATATTCCAAATTTAGTTGAAAAATTAAATAATGAATATGATGTTGTTATTTTTCAATCATATCCTTCTGCTAAATTTGATGATGATTCAATTCAAGCTTTTTATAAAGAATTTATTAAGAAAATTGAAATTTTAAAAGTTGGATTTATGCATGAACTTAATAAAACAAATATCGATAAAATCCCATATCTACTTTTTATTATGAACGAAATGGATTTAGTACTTAATTTTAGTGAAAAAACATGGTTCTCTCAAAATTTAGCAAAAGCTCTTCCTTCTAAAAAAGTTGGAGAAAGAATTAAAAAATTTACTATGATGTTTAATTTTGAAGAATTAGAATATCTTCGAGAAAAATATCCTTTAGAGGCAAAAAGAAAAGCAATGGTTTATTGTTCTAGATGGACAACTATGAAAGGACCTCGAAGAGTTCTTGATTTTGAACCTCTTTTAACCCCATACGGTATTAAAACAGAATTGAAAGGTATTGAACGTTCTATTGGTGCAAAAGGTGATATTTTTGATCATCCAAACTGCTTAGATATGACAGGAAAAGAACCGAAAGGTAATGGTAATGTTCCAGTATATGGACCGTATGATAGACAAGAAGGTATGGAATACATGGCTTCAAATCTTTTTGTATGTTCATTCTATAGAATGCCAAAAGACCCAGATGCTTATGGTGATAGAATGGAATTTGCTCAAATAGAATCAATTGCAGTTGGAAGTATTCCAGTATTTGATAAACATTGGGGAGAAAATAATAGAACTAAAGATGGAAGACGCTATATTGATATTCCATATTCTGCAATTTACAGTGATGAAAATGATTTAGAATCAACTGCTAAATTATTAAATGAAATTAGTAACGATATCGAACTTCAAAAGAAATACAGAGATACTTCTTATCAAATTGTAAAAGAAGAATTTGATGTTAATAAAGTTCTACCAGAACTTTTTGAATTAATTTTTTCCGTTGGTAAAGATGAGAACAAATTCAAATCTGAAGAAGAAATGATTAAATATTTAATAGATGATGAATTTGTTGAAGAATTTTTAGAATTATATCATCAATATGATTCTGAAAGAATCGTTGTAGCTGGTTTTAGAGAATTAGTTGAAAACAACATCTTTGCTTTAATCGATGGAAAAAAAGAACAAGAAATTAAAAATTTCAAAAAGAGTAAAAGAAAATAGTAAAGAGGGGATTTTTATAAGTAAAGTTCCTCCTATATATCCAATTCAAAGACCGATTTTAGATTTAAGGAATAAGAATCAACAACTAAAGAAACAAAACGATTCCAAAAAAGTTAATTTTGAAGAATTGTTAAATAAAGAGTTAAAAAAGTGAACCATTAAATGGTTCACTTTTTTTATATTAATCATATAGTTGATAAATTAACGGCATATAGTTTACAGTTATTTTTGAACCGGCAATAGGAGCAAATTCAAATATTATTGTTTTACCGTTGATTTGATAATCTTCATTAAGTCCCTCAGACATTAATATTCCATTTAAGAACACACTTTCAGTTTTTCTTTCTGGATAATATTGAAGTTCAAATATTCTATTTTCTCCATCTTTTTCTCCAATTGGATTTTCAGTGATATGAATGGTGTTTTCTAGTAATGTTCCATTTCCTGAACCTTCTATTCTTACCAATATCCAATCTCCATATTCTAATGGTTCAATAAATTCAATAGATTTTCCATCAATCTCAATGTAATCTTCTTCTGGAGATTGAATAATTCCGTTTTTATAAACTGTTAATGTTTTATTTCCAATCTTATAATTAGTACCTATAGTAATATTTTTTTGTCCGTTAAAAGGATAAAAGTCTTCTTGAAATACTTCTTTCATTTTTTCCATTTGATTTTCTAAGTTTTTATAATGAATAGTACTTGATTTAATTTGTCTAGGTTTTACTTGTTGTAAACCTATCAATTCTTTGTTTTTGTAAAGTTGAAACTCCGAAAAAGAAACTTCACCGTTATCTTTTGGAATATTTATAATAAATTTATTTGATAATAATTGATTTTCGACTTCTAAAAATATAAATCCATTTTCATGTGTTAAATGATTTTCATTAAAATCATAATAACTAATTATTTCATTTGAATCTCCAGATAAAATATAGAATTTTTTTAATACAGAATTACGAGTTAATTTGAATGATATACCTTTTATTACTAAAGATTCTGGAATTTCAATAATTAAATTTTCGTTAGAATCAGAAAAATCATTATTTTTTAATAAAGAAACATAAGTATTTGAATCATTATCAAATAATTTATATCCTTCATTTGATAATTCGTTCCCGATATAAATTTTATATCCATTTTCATTAGAACTTGATAATACGGGAATGACAGGAATTAGCGTTTGACTTACTTTATTGGTAAATTTGTTTATCATATTTACACCTCTTTTGTCATAACATGTAGCATGTAATAGTAATACTTTCTGCTCTTTATTATTATATATTTAAAATAAAAAACTATTTTTTATATAATAAAATATAATTATATTAATAAAGATAGGAGATTTTAAATGACTGAGAAATTAAAAGCATTAGGAGCATTTATTTTTGCTGGTTCAGCAACATTTGGAGCTGAACGAGCAGGATATCAAGTAGAAAAAATATTAGAAATGACCGATGATATGCATCTTCAAAATGCTTATCATTTTACAAAAAATAGACCAGATATTCCTGTTGTATTGCCTAAAGAATGGGATAATGTGGCTTTTCTTAATAAAGAAAAATTAAAAAATTACGATTTAATTTACGCTAACTGCCCTTGCTCATCTCTTTCACAAATTAATAGAAACGCATCAGCTTCTTTAGACGGTACTCATAACATTCAATTCCATAGAGTATACAATATTATAGAGGCTGTACAACCAAAATCTTTCGTTATTGAAAATGCTCCTACACTTATAAAATTAGGCTATCCTTTAATTTTAGATATGATAAATCATTTAGGCAAATATTATAAATTCACAATAATTAGAGATTATGCAGGACTTCACAATGTACCAATGAAAAGAATGAGAACATTAATGGTTGGATGGAGAAAAGATTATTTTAATGATAAAATACCATTATTGCATATGAACAAGAAAAAACAAATGACCATAAAAGATGCTATAGGGGATTTGTACGATGTTCCATTAGGCTCTATTCCAAATCATGAATTAGTGAAACATAGAGGATGGAAAGAATATGAATATTTATTTGAGTATGTAAAAGAAAACAGTTCAATTATGCTTACCATGATGGAAATGTGGGATTCAATTAAAGATACGGTAACAAATGAATCTGATATTAAACAAATTACTAGAGCTATTGCTAAAAAATCTGCAAATAAGAATATTTGGGATAAATCGCCATGGAGAAGCGGAGAAAATTCACCAGCCCCATCACTTACTAGTGTTACAGAATTAATACATCCAATTCATAACAGACAATGGACAATTAGAGAATATGCTAGATTAATGGGTTTTCCAGATGATTTTATTTTTTATCCAGATGAATGTGAAACTGAGATTATTCAAACTTTAGCTCAAGGTGTACCTGCTAGTTTTATTGAGTACATCACTAGTGAAATATCATCAGCTATAAAAGGTGAAAGAAAGCTTATAGACAATTCAGAAAACAAAATATTAAATTTTCAACATCATACCAAAGAAAAATATCATGCATATACTAAAGAAGAAATGTATGAAATGACTCAATTAGAAGTTGATAAGTTTTTTGAAGTGTTAGAACAATAAAAAAAAGAGATACAAAATGTATCTCTTTTTTTTATATATAAATTATTGTAAAATTTCCAATAATTGTTTTCTAAGATTTTTTCTATTTTGCAATCTGCGTAACATAACATGAATTGCCGGAGCTGTTACTCCTCCTAGTTTTTCTCCAATTTCATGCAATTTCGCGTCGTTCATAATCATTTTAATCGCTTGGTATTCTTTTTCTTTAATTAGACCATCATTAAAAAGTTTATCTAGACTTAAATTAAGATTTGTTGTATCATATTCGTTTTTAAAAGTATCACTTTCTATTAATGAACCTAATTCCGATTCTGAATCTTTAGAATTTAATGTTGTTTGTAAAGAAATAGTTTGTGTTTTTATTGTTTCAACAACAACTTCATGTTCTCCTGTTTCTGGGTTATAAATTTTTGTTTCAACTTTTTTAGCACCGCTTCTTTTTAACGCATTTTTTCTAATGTTTTGTGTACCCATATGATTTTGAGCACATGTCCAAAAAAATGTATTAAATTTAACACCAGCATTTGGGTCAAATTTTAATGTCGCATTCCATAATACTTCACTTAATTCTTGAGATAAATCTTCATCTTTTTTACGTTTTGCAAGACGATCTAAGATTGGTTTATAATGTTCGTAAATATAATCAAAAGCTTCAGCGATGTTGTTATATTTATAATCATAAGCTGCTTGTTCTAAATTCAGATCATCATCTAGTAAATTAATTTCTTCTTCTAAATCAAATTGGGAATTTTTTTCTTCCATATAGTTTTCTTTAAATTCATTAAATAAGATTTCATCAATTTGTGGTTCGCTTTGAACATTAGTTGGATTTTCGTTATTCAATAACATATTAATATACTCCTTTTTGTTTATGATATTTAATATAGATATTAGAATAAAAATTATTACATATTTTTTGGCATTTTTTTGTTAAAATCAATTCGTATATTAATTATATATTATTAAATTCAAATTGTAAATAACAAAAATAAAAAGAGAAGATACTATTTTGCATCTTCTCTTTCGCCTTCTATCTCGGAGAAAAATCTTGATGCTGCCAAAGGCTTATTCCAATAATTTGATAAAGATGAAAGATAAATTTCATCTCTAGCTCTAGTAATTAATACATAAGCTAATCTTCTTTCTTCTTCAATATTCATTGGATTTCCGCTAGAAATAGCATGTTTACTAGGTAATATCCCTTCAGACATTCCAATTCCAAATACTATTGGAAATTCTAAACCTTTAGACTTATGAATTGTCATTAATTTAACTGATTCTGATTTTATTTTTCTGTTTGAAAATGCATTTTTATGAAAATCAATAAAATCAGTAATTGAGGAGTATTTTTTTAATGCATCAATTAAAGTATAAATGTTATCTAGAACACTATTGTCTTCTTCTTCGTGAATAGTTTCTTTTATCAACATTTCCTCGTATTTTGTTTCTTTCAAAATATATCTCATTAAACTATCAGGAGAACTTATTTTTGAGTTTTCATTTATTCTATCAATTAAATCCATATATTTCATAGCACTTCTATGTTGATTAGGAGTTAATTTAGCTGTTTTCATTGCTTGATAATAACTACATCTTTTTTTTCTAGACTCTTCCTTTATGATATTCATAAATGCTTTTCCTAAGTATCTTGATGGAGTATTAACAACTCTCTCAAAACTTTCATTATCATGAGGATCGTTAGCTAATTTCAAATAAGCTATCATATCTTTAATTTCTTTTCTTTCATAAAAAGAAACCCCACCATAAATAATGTATGGTATTCCGTTTGTAATCATTTCATTTTCAACAAAAAGAGATTGAGAATTGTTTCTATAAATAATAGCAAAATCACTAAATTTTTTACCTTTTTCTTTTGTTTGCTCTAAAATGACTTCAGCTATATATTTTGATTCATCTTTCGCATTAACAAAAGAATTTTTAATGATAACATTTGTTGAATTAGATTCCTTAAATGGAACTAAATTTTTATCAATTCTTACAGAGTTTTTTGAAATTAAATTATTAGCAGCATTAAGAATATCTTGATGTGATCTGTAATTCGTTAATAACGGAATTCTAACAACATTTTCATAATTATCTACGAAATTAACAAATTGATCTGGACGAGCTCCTCTAAATAAATACATTGACTGGTCGTCATCTCCAACAATAAAAATGTTGTTTTGAGGATACGCTATCATTTTCATAATTTCATATTGAGCCAGATTATTATCTTGAGCTTCATCAACTAAAATGTATTTAAATTTATGTTGATATTTTTTAAGAATTTTTTCATTAGTAATAAATAATTCATAAAGCTTAATTAGTAAATCATCAAAGTCAATTCTACATTCTTCATTTTTAATCTTTTCATACATTTTATAAATTTTAGCTATTCTAAAATCTTCGTCTGTTATACATCCAAGTTCGTATTTATCGGGAGAAATTAATTCATTTTTTGCTCTTGAAATTTCTTTTATAATGCTAATTGCTTGAAGTTCTGATTCTTTAGTTTTTGGAATATTAAGTTCTTCAAACATGATTTTTTCAATAGTACTTTTTATTAACCAATCAGGAAAAACCCCGTTTTCTTCTCCAAAACTAAAAGCTTTCGCTAATGGATGTTTCATTAAAGTGTATTCTTTCTTTAATATTTTATATCCTAATGAATGGAAAGTATCAATAGATAATTCATCAACCAATCTTACTGGCATAAATTTTTTAATTCTATCTCTCATTTCATTTTTTGCTGCTTTTGAAAAAGTTAATAATAATATTTCATCTGGATAAACTCCATGCTCACTTATTAAATTACCAACTCTTTTTGTTAAAACTTCTGTTTTTCCCGAACCTGCAACAGCTATGATTTGATAAACTCCATCCTTGGTTTTTACAGCTTCCAACTGAGATGGATTTAATTTATCTAAATTAAGATTCATTATAATTCCTCCTTTAACCTTATAATAATATTATATATCAGAATTGAGAATTTGTAAATACGTTTTTGATATATTTTATGAAATTTTATCAAAAAAATAAACAAAACTATAAAATAAAAGATTATCATTTAATTAAAATAAAATAAAAAAAGATGATGTTTAATCATCTTTTATATTTTTATAAATTTTAATAAAAACTTATTATATCAGTCGTTCTTTTTGTTTACACCAATTTTTTTAGGATTTAAAATAGGATCGTCTATACCTTCAAATGGATGAGCTTTTTTTTGATTGTTTCCACTAGATAATTTTTCAAATAAATCATTCATCCAACTAGGAGCTTCATCTGAAATTTTACCACTATTTGGTTTGTTTGTTAAGCCATAATTTTTATTCATCTAATCACCTTTTCTTAAAAGTCTTTTTATTTTTATGTTAGCTGATTTTTGTTCTTCATTATTAGAATTATAATCTTGAATTTCAAGCTGAGGTTGCTGAATTTCTTCATTTTCTTCTGGTTTTGATTTATCTAAAACGTCAATAGCGTTATCAAAAGGTAAATATTCTTGTTGCTCAACCACATTTTCACTTGTATCTGGTAAATCAGGTAGTTCTTCTGATTCTTCATGATAATCTTGTATTGTTAATGTAGGATTGTTTACTGATTGTTGATTAGATTGTTCTTCAACTTCAATAGGAGGAGAAGATATAATATCACTATCAAAAATAAATTGTTGAATTCTATCAAATCTATAACTTCTAACTCCACCATCTTCTTTATAACACATTAATAGAACATCTCCATTTTTAGAGGTATTCCATCCATATGGAAATATAGTCCTAACTCCCCCATCTTGATATCTAATTTGCATTGGGCCACCATTAGCCATTACATTTGTGGTATCTTGTATAACACTTGGGTCATCAGGTTCCTTGGGAATCCATTCAGCATAGATTAATTTATTTAAGTTGGATTTAATTGATTTTAGTAGTCTACCCATCTTTTCACCTGCCTTATTTGAGCAACTTAACACTTATTATATTTTATAATATGAATAAGCAGGCTTTTTATTATAATAAAAAGAAAAAAGCTGACATTGGTCAGCTTTAAATTAACATTGTTAAAATAAGTGAAAAAACACAACCAACCAAATAATATAACCCTACAAAATTAGATTTTATTTTTTCACTAATATAGTAGTTTTTGAAGTGAAAATGTTTTTGAATTAATAAAAACAAACATACTAAACCTAAAATTAATACAATTTTATCTTTTACTAAAATCACAGCAAAAACATAATAACAAAACATAAATAGCGTAGAAATAAAATTAGTTATATTAAAATCTGATAAATTCCCATTTATAACAATTTTTACTTTTGTTATTTTATTATTTTTATCTTCTAAAATTTCTTCTTTTGATTTTACTATATAAACACTTCTTATAAAGAAAAGAACTGTATTTATATAAGCAATAAACAATAATAAAGACATATTATAACTCTCCAGTTCTAAATGGATTTAATTCCATCTCCTAATTTAATAAAAACACTAACTGTTTCATGAACTTTACTAACCATTTTTCTTGCTTCGTTTCTTCTAGAAGCTAAAAATACGAAAGGAGAATTATTTTCTTGGTGAATTTCATCATATAATATAAATCCAGCTTGTTCTGCTAATCTTCTTGTATCTCCAGTAAAATCTTTTAATGCTTTGTTTAATCTAAAATTACCAGTAACTATAACTAATGGATGAAAATCATCAATACTAGTAGTTGGTTTAATAACATTCGCTAAAGTTGTAAAAGTATTTTTATAATGTTCCAAAAATTTATCATAATTTTTATAATCACTAAGTTGATTATCTCCACTTTCATATTTTTCTATATTAAAATATGGTGGACAAGTTATACACCCATCATAAAAGTGTTTTTCTTTAGCACTTTCCATTTTAGTTCCATCTTCGCAAAAATATTTAATATCATAATTAGGGTCATAAAATGGATGTAGTTCATCTTGCAATTCGCTAATTTTATTTTCATTAATTTTAATTGTCATTTCACTAACATCCCAGCCATGATAATGTATTTTATTTTTATTTGCCATCAGCGCTCTAGTTGATCTACCAGCAAATGGATCGCAAATAATATCTCCTTCTTTAAAATATAATTTTAATAAAAACTCAGCTAAAGCTGGATTGAAAGTGCTATAATTATAAGTTGATGCAAATCCACCACCTCTAGATTTTGCAACTCCGCCATTTTCAGTAACTCGTTTAACAACGGAAGTATCATCTATAAAATCTCTATATTCGCGTGGAATAGTAAAGTTTTCAATAGATTTAGGTAATCTTCCATATTTTTCTTCAAGTTTATTAAATGTTTCAAATAAAACTTCTTCAAATGCAGTTCTAATTTCTTCGGCAGATAAATTATCATTTTCATTAATTTTACCAAAATAATCAACTAACTCTTCGTTTGGAATTAAATCCAATATGGATTTAGGAATAAATCCATACTTATCTTTAATTGAATATTGAACTTTATCTAGATTTTTCTTATTAGTAGGAACATTTCCCTTTTTATTATATTCTACCATTTGTATTATCCTCCAAATTTGTTATTGTATTAATAATATAATTTACTCTATTATCTAAAGATATAGAAGTTGAACTACCACTAGGCTAAAGCCATAGTGGATTCCTAAATACAGAGTTCTATCGAACTCTAATTGATTAGGCTATCCCCGTAGTTCCTACGGTTAAAAGTCTTATAGCTTCATTTTTTAGATTTAAACTTGCGTTAATATCTCGGTCATGATGTTATTAAAAGTCGGTGATGATATTAAAACTGAAATCGAATCAATAGCTAATCATTAGAGCTTACATCCCCTAGCCTAAAGGCGTAGGGTTTTACGCCCATCTCTATAAAATGATATAATTATCATATGCATAAAAAGAAATGTTTTTTACAACTGCTGATTTTTTCTAATGCCTAACATTTCAGCCGTATATCTAATTCTAGCAATCAATTTTTCTTTAGAATCTGGATATAATAATTGATTTTTTATGTCATTAACATCTAAATGATCTATAACTGAATGTGATACATGACCTGTACATACAATAACAATATCAGATTTATTAATAAGATTATTTAATATATTAACATTTTGTTCGAAAGGATTGAACCATTCAGCTTTGATTTTATATTTTTTCATCTCTTCTAAATATAAATTCTTAAACTTAGAACCAATAACTAGTACGTTAATATCTTTTAAATCTTCAGAATATTGTTGTTTTTCTTCTTTTGTGCGTGTTGGGGTTTTAAGATAAACATAATTTTTATTAAATAATTCATACGAATAAATCTTAACCACTTTAACGGTATTTGAATCAATAACTTCAACTTGAACCGGAACACCGTTTTCATAACTTGTCTCTTGATTATCAAGACAATATTTATTCCCTTCTAATTCTTTAAAAAGAAAAATTCCATTTTCTTCACAAATTGTCCCTAATAAATATTCAACACTTTTAACTTGCTCATCAATAGGTTGAGATAAAAAGGTATCTTTTTTCTCTTTAGTATTTTGTACAATTTTTGATGATGAAGATAATGATGATATTTTTCTTTTTAATTTGTTAATAGTAGCATCTTTTTTTGTTACAGTATCTTGTAAATTGGTTATTATTTTGTGAGTATCTGTGTTTTTAAGCTTTTTAATTTTAGATTTTAAGTTTTTATTTGTCTTTTTTTCAATAATTATTCCAGATTTAAGTTTTTGTATTTGAATTTTTTGATTTTTTAATTGTTTTTCTAAAAATTCAATGTGTTTATTAAGATGTTCAATTTGCTCTAATTTTTTATTTTGTAAATCAATTATTTCTTTTAATGACTTATTTTTTTGTTGCTCTTCTTTCAACAATTTGTTAGTTTGATATAGTTTTAATGAAATTTCTTTATTCTTAAGTTTTATAGATGCTGATTCTTGTTTAACTTCTCTAATTTTAGAGTTTGCTTTTTCTAAACGTTTTTTAAGTTCTTTAATTTCTTTTTTACTATCATTAGTAAAATTAACATTTTTAATTTCATCATCTTGATCATTAAACTCATTATCAATATCTTCTTTATCTTTCTTTTGAAGATTACTTAACTCTTTTTGAAAATGAATTTCTTCGGAAAATTTTCTACTTTTATAATACATATTTATTATCCTTTCTTATTGTTGGCAAGATGGACACCAATGAGTTGTTCTTCCGGCTATTATTTTTGAAATTATATTACTAGAACATTCTGGACAAGTTTTTTTTCCATAAACTTTCAAATAATTTTGAAATCCTCCAGTCATTCCTTCACCATTAACATAATCTCTAAAAGTAGTACCACCAACTTTAATACTTAAACACATAAGGTCTCTAGATTTAGAAAAAATTTCAATTATTTTTTCATCACTTAATTCCCAAATTTTTGTATAAGGATTTACTTTTGTTTCAAATAAAGCTTCACAAGCATAAATATTTCCCGTTCCAGCCATAACAGTTTGATCCATCAAAGCCGCTTTAATTGTTTTCTTATCACTATTACCTTTATGATTTTGATTCATCCATTTGTTACTTCTTAATGTTGATAACACTATTTCCATAGTATTATCTTGAAACGGTTCTGGCCCAAGATTTTTCTTTTCCATTATAGATTTAAATTCTTTATAATTATGTACGGAAAATCCCCCTTGTCTTCTTATATCGCAATATGTCAAAATTGTATTATCATCAAAAATAATTTTAACATGAATATGTTTTCTAAATTTATTAACAATATCAGATTCATTTTCACTATAAATCCACGCGCCAGCCATACCCAAATGAACAAGAATAAATAGTGACTCTCCATTTTTATCAACTATTCCAATTAAATTTTTTCCTCTTCTTTCAACATTGATGAACACTGATTCTTTAAGATTATTGATAATATAATCAAAACTTTGTTTTCTAAACATTCTATTAATTGCTTTATCAGATAAACCATTTGAATAGTTCATAACTACATCTTTAATTTTTTTATTAATAATGTTTTTTTCTAATGATAATTTAACTGTATGCACCTCAGGTAATTCAGGCATAAAAATCATCTCCTTTTTATATTATATCATAAAACTGTAAATTAATAAATAAGATGGGAAAAATCCCATCTTATTTATTATTATCTAACCATTCTTTATAATAATGTTTCATTTCACTCCATCTTCTCTTAAATAAATCAATATTTCCTTTATTTCTTAATTCAAACATATACCCCATATATTCTTTATCAATATTTTGTTGAACATATAAAGCGAAATCTTTTTGAGATTCAAATTTAGGAATTGAATCGTAAATTTCGTGAATCTTTTTTGTTCTTTCTTCTACAAAGCTAACTAAAGAATCTCTAATATTATTTGGAACATATTGAAATTCTTCTTTAACTGAAGAAATAAAATCATCGTATTTTTCTTGTTGAAGTAATAAAAACACATATTTTGGAGAAGTTCCAAAACGCGCTCCATGAGATTCCAAATATTCTTTACATTTTATTTTCATATATAAACCATTAGAATATCGTACTACCCATCCTTCAAAATTAGACATCGTTTCACTTAATTTTAAAATATCATCTAAAAGTAAATCGTGTATATCTGTGGCAGGAAATCCCATTTGCTTAGCTGATTCAATAACAACTTCATAAGGTAAACATTCTCCAGTTTGCAAATCTCTTATCCCTATAACTTTTAAGTCTGGTTCATCATAATTAACAACTATTTTATTAGGATTTGATTTATCATACAGTATTTCAAAAGTTATAGTATATTTTTCCCACAATTTATGTTTAATGATAAAATCTACTTGATTTTTATATTTTGAATACAAAAGTTCTGTTGCAAACTTTCCTTGTTCTGAATCAAATCCTCCTTTAGTAATAATTCTTAAAGGAGAATTCTCTTTTGGAGGATATAAAATACCCTCTGAACCATCTAGTTTTGTTACAATTTCATATCCACATTTTGGAAGATTATGAGGAAGTAAATATTCTTTTTCCATATAATTGTGAAATTTATCATAAGAATGTGCAACAACTTTATTTAAATCTAAATCATAAACTATTCCTCTTGAAATAATTGTTAAATTATTCCAGTCTCCGGAATAAGTTGGAATTGGGGAATAATGAAATAAAATTCTATTGTCTTGTTCATTATATTTTATATATATATTAATTTGAATTTGTCTTTTAAATTCTAAGAAATGTATTGTTAACATATCGTTAAAGCTAACATGTTGCTCAATAAAATTATTCAAATCTTTAACTTTACTTCTTAAGATTTTTTCAATATCTTTTCTGTTAAAATTATCATAATTAATTTCAATTAATTGATTTTTTGTTAAAATATCTATTATATGATTAAGAGTTTCATTATTAATATATGACTCATAATAAAACATTTTAGAATCAATATCTCTATTAATTGATTTAAGAATTTCAAACATTTTTTCTCTATTTGGATTATTTAAAACTTCGTCTATTGTTAATTGTCTAATAAATAAAAACTTATTTTCAAAATTTGTTTTTTCTTCTTTGAAAAAATCATATATTGTATTAATACAATTCACAACTTTGTCAATAATTAAATTATTCATTGTTTAATCTCCTTTGAGATAATTTCATCAATACATTTTTCAATAAAATTAATTTCTTCTAAAACATTATCGTTGTTTGAACCGGAAAGTTTATCAGCTTTTCTAATTAAAATAAGTTTCTTAATTTGTTCTTTTCCAACTTTTTTAATCAACTTTTTTAATTGATTATTACCTTGATATTTATATGGTAAATCCATATGAAATAAAATATTTGTATATACTTTATTAGCAAATTCTTCATCAAATCCTAATGATAACAATTCTCTTCTAGCTTCAATTGCCCCTACATTTTCATGGTCATAATAGTGAGCATTAACATCAAATTCAACTTCATCATAAGCTAAAAATCCAGTTGTTATACCATTAGAATGAATTTTTTCAAATGAAGCTCCAAGATCAAAACGTTGTAATAAAGTTACTTTATCTCCTGATTTAAATACTCCATTATCTTCTTTTACTTTAGCGAAAAATTCTTTTGTTTTTCTTTTACCGATATCATGTAGTAACATAGTAATAATCATTTCAAAATCTTTTGTTTCAATTAATTCAGCTGCTGTAATCATATGTTCATGAAGAGGTAAATTGTGATGAATATTATCTTGAGCGTAACCCCAACATTCATACAACGAAGGAAATATATCTTTTAATTTACCATTTTGTTTTAACTCTTCTATTGCTTTTCTTGGATCATTTACTATCGCATTTACCAAAGAATCTCTTTCTTCTTTAGATAAAAAGGGTTTAATTTCTAAATCATTACTTATATAATGTACTTCTTTAAATCCTTCATTTAGAGTCGGGAAAGACTGTTGTCTCCATTTATTTTTTAATACAAAATCAGGAACTCTTCTTCCACCATCTTGTTCTCTCTTTCTATTTCTTTCTTTAGCTGTTTCAAGAGTGACATCCAAATATACAGCATAAAAAGGTACTTTAAATTTATTCAAAACTCCAAATAAAGAACGTCTTGCTTTTAGAGTATGAAGCATAGCATCAAAAATAATAGATTTTCCTTCTTGAACTGCTTTTTTAGCCGCCTCATGTGCCATTTTCCAAGCCTCCGAAGAAACAGATTGATCACTTTCATGCATAGCATCAGTCCAATGTTCTCTACCAGGAATACCTTTAGAAATAATTCCTCTAAAAGTATCTGGACAAATTACAACATATCCATTTTTTTCAAATTCTTTACTTAAAGTACTTTTTCCAGAACCTGGAATCCCAGACATTAATATGATTCTCTGTTCATCCAAGTTTAATAAATGTTCAATTTTTTTATACAAATTAATCACTCTTTTCTTTATTTTGATTATAGTAATCTAAAAACTTTTCTTCATATTTTTTCATAAATATAATTTCTTTTTCTAAATAGAGATTATACATTGTTTCTAAATCAACTTGTTGTAAATCATCTTCATTTAATACTTTAAATTTATCGCCTAGTATTTCTTTAGCAGCTTCAAATTTAGCTATGTTCTTGGGAGATTTATTAAGTCTTTTTGGTTTAATTTCTATATATTCATCTGTTTCTGGCAAATAAAAATCTAAAAAATAATTATATTTTTTACAACTAAACTCATATGGAATTTTATATTTTCTTTGTTCTCCATTTTCAAATTTTATGTTATTATCTATTAAATATTTGATATAAAATAATTCTTTTAAAGAAGCAAAGTATACTCCTTTATAGTGGCCTTTCCAACCGTTTCCTGAACCTTGAGGAGAAGGTTTTCCGTACATTGGGTTGTTTTTTTCAGCTGTTGCTTTACTAATTTTTTCTTTCCATTTTTTATGTCTTTTATCAGCTTCTTCTTTACCATATTTTTCAACCCAAATATCATAGAAGTTTTTTCCACTCATTGGATTGTTTTTTCCAGAAGTCACTTTTGACATTTTATTCAAAAAAGATTCTCGTCTCCTCATAGCTTCTTCTTCACCATATTTTTCTATTAATTTTTCTAAAGAAAAACTACTCTTTTTATTTTGTTTAAATTCAATCAATCTTTTATCAGCTTCATCTTTACCATATTTTTTAATCCAAATATCATACCAAGACTTACCACTCATAGCATTATTTGAACCTGAATTTGCTTTTCTATTTTTTTCTTTAACTTCAGGTCTATTATTAACAATTTTAGCTCTACAAGAATTACAATTACTTCCATTTTTTTCAGCTAAATCTCTTGATTTTATATTTTTATAATATAACTCTTTATCGCAAGTTGGACAATTTCTAACTAAATTCATTTAATTACACCTCTAAATTTCTATTTAAAAGTATAATAAAAACAAATCTAAATGTTATAATGACCCTGCCCCAGGTAACCCACCAAGTAGTATGATTTTTTGCTCTTTATCTTCTAATAAGTGATTTATATTTTTCATTCTATTTTCCACCCTGTCACAAATTGTATATTCTTATTATATCAATTATAATTAAATTTGTAAACAAAAAAAAATAAATGCTAAAATTGCATTTATTTTTCATTTAATTTCAATTTTGATTGTTGTATATAATAAGATATTTTTAATTTAAATTTTTCATTATCAATTTTATCTAAATTAGAAATATATGAATAATAAGCTATCTTATCTTTTAAAAATAATGTTTTAACAACTTTTTCAGCATAATCATATGATTCAAAAAAAAGAAAAGATTCTATTAATAATTCATAATGAAAATACAAATCTATACTAGATTTTGTTTTTTCAAAAATTTGATAAACTGTACTTTTCCTACCACTAATATTACAAGCCCATAATAAAACTTTAACTACTTCTTTATCTAATTGAATTCCAATAGATATATCATTATCTAATTTTAATTTAGCAAAATTATTAAAAAAAGAAATTTGATTAAATTGTTTATCTGGCAAATCTTTCAATTTATAATTAGAGTATTTGTGGAGCACATTTATCCAAAAATAATATAAAGAAGTTATAGAATGATATATTTCAATTTTATCTTCGGGTGAAATATATTCTTCGTTATAATATTTTCTCAATACTATCATTATCTTGAGAATAAACAACAACAGGAAGTTTTACCCCATCACAATACTCACTGAAAAATTCTCCAACATTTGTTTCAACAATTTTTGTAGCATTATCTGATGGATACCAAAACCAAAGTTCTTCTCCATTTTCATCAGTAAATAAATATAATTTAGTATCATTATCTATTTTCTCAATATTAATATCTTCTTCAATAACTCTTTCTTCTTTTAAGAAATTAATAATTTCTTTTTCATTATTAGCATATACAAATAAATAATTATTAACTTTCCATAAATTACTCATATGGAAACTCTCCTTTCTAATAGATAGTTTAGCAATAAATAACTACTCGTAATGTTATCAATAAAAGAATATATATTTAACATCAACTAACGTGTTTCCGCGGTAACACATTAATATATTGAAAAATCATCATCTTTATCTTACCAAAATTTTCATTATTTATCGCTAAACATATGCATTATATGTAAAATATAACCATATTTTAACCAATTAAATTAACTTTAATTTCATCAAAATTATAATCTAAAACTTTTCCATTTATAATTGGAACACAATATATATCATATAAAAAAGAATCATATCCTGTTTTAATTAAATCTTCTAATAAATCTTCTTCATTTTTATATGAAACAAAAGTAGAATACTTCTGTTTTTCAAGATATAAAAACATACAGTATTCTTCAATCTTAAGATTTGATAATTTAATAGTTTTCATTATTTCTTTTTCATTTTTACCGATTTTTTCACAAATAGATTTGACTATATAATCTAATTCAAATAACATAATACTACCCTCTCACATTAGCATATATTTTCATCTATACACTCTTTAGCATATTCTATAACTTTATAAGCTATATCATTTACAAATTCCCCTTCAATTGCACAACCAGCAGCTTTAGCATGTCCTCCACCACCAAAATGTTCTAATATTTTATTAACTGGTCTATTTTTACTTCTAGCGCTAATTCTGACATTATGAATCCCTTCTATAAATAAAAACGCCATATCACAATCTTTAATACCTCTAATTTGATCTATCAACATTGATATTTCATCTTCCGGAGATCCAGAAAGTTCGATATCATATCTTGTAACTATCAAATATGCTATTTTGTATTTTTTATCTAATTTAACATTTAATAATGTTGAACCCATCAACTTAATAAACGAAAAACTTCTACTTTCATATATAGAATTAACAGTTTCGATTGATGCTCCGTATATTAATAATTCAGATGTAATTTGATGTGCTTTTGAATCTGTATTAGAATTTTTATAACTTCCAGTATCACTTCTTATAGCCAAATACAATGCTGTTGCTATCTCAGGACTAATTGGTGTTAAAGATTTTATAATTTTATAAATTAAAATACCTGTAGCTGCAGCTTTTTCGCACAAATATATATTACCAAAGGGTTTACTATGAACATGATGATCTATAACTATTATGAATTTTGCTCTTTTTTTTATATTACTTATAGTCCTTGTTGGGTCTGAAAAGTCAACCATGATTAACAAATCATATCTTCTACCTTCTGGAGGTAATATAATTTTATTTACTCTATTTGAACCAACTACTGGGGCAAATCTCTCATGAATTTTATCGTGTATTATTAAATCTACAATTTTTTTACCATAATTTTTTAATGCTTTCTCCAACGCTATAGCTGAACCTATCGCATCACCATCAGGTTTATTATGCATAACTATAGCAATACTTCTAGTATTTTTATCCCTTATCTTTTTTAAGATTTCATACCTTAAGTCATTCATATTAAAATCCTTTCTTAAACTTGTTTTACAATGCTGTTATTTTTTAATAAGTTTAAGAAAGTCAATAATAATAGGTACTAAAAAAAGGAACAAAATGTAAATTCATTTGTTCCTTTTTTGTAAAAATTAAATTATTTAGAATTAGTAGATTTTTTTCTTACTGTTTTTTTAACTTCAGGAAAAGCAATTCCATTTTCAACCATTTCAGCTGTTAATTCAAAAGTTTTAATATCTTTTCTTGAAGGAATTTCGTACATTAAATCAAGCATAACATCTTCAATAATTGCTCTCAACCCACGAGCTCCAGTATTTCTTTCTATTGCTTTTTCAGCTATCTTTTCTAAAGCTTCTTGAGAAAATTTTAATTCAACGTTATCTTTAGCTAACAATTTTTGGTATTGTTTTACAATCGCATTTTTAGGCTCTGTTAAAATTTTAATTAAAGTTTGTTTATCTAGAGAATCTAATGTTGAAATAACTGGCAAACGTCCAACAAATTCTGGAATCAATCCAAATTTAATTATATCTTCTGGAGTAACATGTTTGAAAATTTCTTTATCTTCTTCAAACTTATTTGAAATTTCTCCAAAACCAATAGTAGTTTTTCCTTTACGCTTTTTAATGATTTGTTCTAACCCTTCAAACGCTCCGCCAACAATAAATAAAATATTAGTTGTATCAATTTGCAAAAATTCTTGATGAGGATGTTTTCTACCACCTTGAGGAGGAACATTAGCTACTGTACCTTCAATAATTTTTAACAATGATTGCTGAACACCTTCACCGGAAACGTCTCTTGTAATAGAAACGTTTTCAGATTTTCTAGCAATTTTATCGATTTCATCAAGATAAATAATTCCTTTTTCTGCTCTTTCAATATCGTAATCAGCATTCTGGATAAGTTTAAGAAGAACATTTTCAACATCTTCACCAACGTATCCTGCTTCAGTTAATGAAGTAGCATCTGCGATAGCTATTGGTACATTCAACATCTTAGCCAAAGTTTGAGCGAAATATGTTTTACCAGAACCAGTTGGTCCAATCAATAAAACATTTGATTTTTGGATTTCAACATCATCTTTATTTTTCTTATCTGAATCTTGAATACGTTTCATATGATTATAAACAGCTACTGATAACTGTTTTTTTGCTCTATCTTGCCCAACAATATGTTCATCTAAAAGTTTAGTAATTTCTTTTGGAAGAAGAAAATTAATATCGTCATTTTCGTTCTCGTGCACCATTTCTTCTTCTAAAATATCATTACATAATTCAATACATTCATCACAAATATAAGTGCTAGGACCAGCAATCAATTTTTTTACTTTATCTTCAGATTTTCCGCAAAAAGAACATTTAAGAAGAGTTTTTTTAGTATTTGACATAACATTTTCCTACTTTCTCTATTAGAATTAAATATTAAATGTAAAGTTTATCTGCTAAACCATTATCAATAATTTCTTGTCCTCTAAACCAAGTATCTCTTTCAGTGTGTTTTGTTACCCATTCAATATTTTTACCTGTTTTTTCTGCGATAAATTCATTGATTTCTTTTTTCATATTAAGCATTAACTTCATTTCAATTTCCATATCAGTTGCTGTCCCTTTAGCTCCACCACGTGGTTCATGAATCATAACTCTTGAACGTGGTAATGCATATCTTTCGCCTGGAGTTCCGTTGAGTAAAATAAGAGCACCAAAAGAAGCGGCTTTACCAACAACGACTGTTCTAATAGTAATCCCAGATTGTTTAATGAAATCCATAGTATCTAAAATTCCATCTCCATCTAAAATAGAACCACCTGGAGAATTAATATACATAGTAATTGGAGATTTACTATCATCCGCTTTCAAAAATAAAAGTTGACCAATAATAGAATTTGCAGTATTTTGATTAATATCTGTAACAAAAATAATTCTATCTTTTAGAAGTCGAGAATATAAATCGTAACTTCTTTCTGTTCTTCCACTTTGTTCAATAACTGTAGGTATAATATAATTATTCATATTTTTTCCTCCAAATAAGTGAGTCTTTTTCTTTATTTATTAATTATTTATTTATATTGATCATTATATGTTTGATATAATCATTTTTAAACAAAGTTTTGGAATACTTTATTGAGAATATTTACATTTATGTTACTCAATATATAATTATTAATAAATTTAGAATTATTAGAATTATTATAATTTTATTCGTATAATTTAATTAAAGAAAAATAATTATCTTTAACTCATTTATATATTCACAAAAACAAATCTGTATTTGTTTTTAATTTATAAATCGTTTATCCTTATTGTAAAGTCTTAATGTTTGAAAACATTATATATTTCAATAAAATAGTGTTTTTATATTTTCGTTTATTTCATTATTAATTATAGATTTTTAGCTTGAATTGTTTTTAAATATTCTTCTCTATTAACTTTATTAATACCAAGAGGACATTCATGTAAACAATATCTACATTGCCCTCCTTCTTTTGGTTCAAATTGTTTATTTGCGATACCATTTTTAACAAATTTAACTCTTTCAAGTAGTTTGTTAAAATGTTCTTTGTTTCTCCTACTCATTACTATATTACCGCTTTTAATAAAATGTAAACAAAGTCCACCTTCTGTTTCCCCAAATAATTTTCTAATAGCAAACGCATATAATGTCAACTGAAAATCTTCATCAACTTCAGTTTGATTTTTTTCTTTTCCAGTTTTATAGTCTGTTACGATTATTTTTCCATCAGGTCTTCTATCAATTCTATCAATATAACCATTTAACACCACATTTCCGTTACCAACAGCTATTTTAAAATTTAATTCTGTAGCTATGATTTCGTTAACACCAAAAGAATGTTTATTTTTATGATAATACTCTCTTAATAATTTTCTACCATGGTAATACAGCATTTTCTTATCATCCTCTTTAGGGAAATCATATTGATCATCTAAAAGTAAAGGTTTTACTTCTTCTCCGTTTTTTTCAATATATCCCTTATGACAAACCATATCCCAATGATCTTCCATAAACTTTAACGTATAGTTACCTGTTTTATACATATCCTCTAATACTTTATGAATACCATTCCCTAAAGCTGTATGATAATTACCTTTAATATCTAGCGGAACCTTTTCTATATATGTTAAATAGAAGTAATATGGACACTCTACATAAGCTGACATTTTTGAATGTGATAACCATAATGCATCTTCATTTATTTGTAAATCTTTTTCTTCAGTCATTTTAGCATCTCCTACGTTTACTTTTATCTGAGTATTATAACTAAATAACTAAAAAAGATTAACAGAAAAGCTCCCTAAATTGGGAGCTTTTTATTAAATGAAGAATTCTGTGATTAAAGTTTCCACGGAAGATTCATTAGGTCTATTATATCTATTTTGAATTGGGATAGATACAAATTTTTGTTTATAAACTAAACCTTTTGTATCTATAATGATAAAATCTGAATCAGTTACTTTAATTCTAAATACTTCACCATCTAAATCATTACCAGCACCAACAATACCTTTTGATACTCTACCTTTAGTTCTAAAATCATCCATACTCATACTTTTTTCATAATATTTATCTTCTTTTTTAATGTACAATACTAATAATGATTGAGATTCTTTTTCTTCATTAAGAATAGCGAAATCCGCAATATATTCACCTTCCTCAATAACTGAAGGAGAAATACATGGTACTCCGTTTCCTCCAGGGTTACTTGAAGAAAATGCTTTTTCATAGAATCTGTGAACTGTTCCTTTATTAGTTGAAAGAACTATAGTATTTTTTTCATCAGAATCTGTAACTTTTACACCAATAACTCTATCATCTTCCGACAAATTAATATATGGTGCTAATCTTCTAGCTCTAGCTCTAAATGATTGCATTGTGGATTTTTTAATCATACCCTTTTTAGTCATTACAATCACATTTTTATTTTCATCTTTAGAATCTAGCACTATAAAATTAACAATAGTTTTATCTTCTAAGAAATTAAGAGTTCCAACTAAATCACTAAAATTAACCTTAACATACTCACCCGTATTAGTAAATAAAATAAATTCATCACTCGTTTTACATCTTACAGCTTGAGTATAAATCTCTTGTCTTTCTCTTAATGCTCCTGATTTTAACATATCTTCATAAGCTGATTCAGGAATTTGCTTAATATTATTTTTGTTTGTTAAAATAGAAATCATAGGTTCATCTGAGAAAGAAGTTATTTTTTCAATATCAGATTCGCTTAAAACAACCGTTTTTCTTTCATCACCATAAAGTTCAGATATTTCTTCCAAATCTTTAATAATAATATTATCTATTTCAACTTGATTAGCAATAACGTATTCTAATCCATTAATTTCTTCTGTTAAATTAGCAATATCAATATCTAGTTTATCTTCTTCTAATTTAGATAATTTTCTTAGTTTCATATCTAAAACAGCGGAAACTTGTTCATCTGACAATTGATATTTATTTTTCAATTCAACATCTGGTTCTTCTGAATTTCTAATAGTATGAATTACATCATCCAAATAATCAAAAATCTTTTTAAAACCTTCAGCTAAATGAAGTTTCTTTTTAGCTTGTCTTAATTCAAACTTTTTCTTATTAAGAGTAATTTCTTTTCGATGATCTATATAATGGTTCATCATACTTTTTAAAGACAATTGTTGAGGAGCTTGATTTACAACTGCTCTCATTAAATATCCTTTTGTTTTTTCTAAAGAAGTCATCTTATAAAGAGCATCAATAATAACATCGGGCACTGCTGTTTTATGAAGTTCAATAACAATTCGTACTGGAGAACCAATAAATTTACCTGTTTTTGGGTCTCTTTTTGAACTAGATTCATCTCTTACATCTACAATTCTAGGTATCTTTTTATCAACTACACACAAATTATAAAGTTTTTCAACAATACCTGAACTACTATCAGAAGAGCCTTTTTTCAAATCAGGAGGTAATTCTGTAATAACTAAATTAACTCCTCCATCTTCAGTTTCTTCTTTTATAATTTTAGCTCTAAATTTCAACGACGCTTTACCAGTTTCATAAAGTTGATAAATTTGATCATCTTGAATTAAATACCCGCCAGTTTCAAGATCTGGTCCCTTGACATATTTCATGAGGTCTCTAGTTGTTAAATTAGGATTTTTAATTAATTCAATTAAAGCTGTTACAATTTCTTTTAAATTATGAGATGGAATATCAGTTGTATAACCAGTAGCAATACCAGAAACTCCATTTACTAAAAGAAAAGGAAAAGCTGCGGGGAGAACCACGGGTTCAACATCATCCTCATCATAAGTTGGTTTAAATTCAACAACTTTCTTTTCTACATCTTTTACCATTTCCATACCGAGTTTAGATAATCTCATTTCTGTATAACGTTCAGCAGCAGGACCGTCACCATCCAATGGGAAACCAAAGTTACCTTGTGGGTCAATAACTGGGTAACGAATACTAAATTCATTAGCCATATTAACAGCAACACCATAAGAACTTCCGTGAGGATGAAGTTTACCCATTACTTCACCACTAACACGAGCTGATTTCATAAATTTACTATTTGGTTTCAACCCCAAATAATGAATCATAGCATATAGTATTCTTCTTTGAGCTGGCTTTAAACCATCTCTTACATCAGGAAGAGCACGATCAATAATGGTTTTTACTGCATAGTTCAAAGAAGCCTCTTCAATTTCTGGAATAATATCTCTTTCAATAATATTTTCATTTTCAATAAGTTCTAAAACATTTTTCATTAAACCATTATTATTTTTTCTACTCATCTTTTCACCTCTATGAATTTTTCCGATTCCATAATATTATTATATCACAAAATCAAGAAAAATAAAATAAATTAATTGATACACCTCTTAAAGTTTCTTCATTACCTAAAATCTCATCAATATTACATTGCCATTTTACACCACAATCAATTTCAGGTGCTATAATTCTCGCTATATCTCTAGGAATCCAACCTACACTTGTTCCATCTTCTTTAAGAACCGCAATAGCATTTTTATCAAATTCATTATTGTAATCTCTAACTAGAATTAATTTATCATCTTTTTTCATTTTAGAAATAACAATTTGTCTATTACCCATTGTTACACCAGTAAGTCTTACTGTTGGGGGAACATACTCAAAATCGCAATTTGAACATTCTTCTATAATTTTGAATATCACTAAAAACACCTCTTTTTAATATATATTATATTATATATATATATTTTTTAATTAATCAAGATAAATTATGTGTAATTCTGGGTGATTTTTTTTCAAAATTATATTTATATATATTAAATTAAAATTGATTAATTAGAATGCGTTCTGTGATATAAAAAGGAGAATCTGTTGATTCTCCTTTACATTCTTACATAACACTTAAATCAACTTTATGTGCATTTGCTTCTATAAAATCTCTTCTTCCTTGAGCTTCAGAACCCATTAATTGAATTACAACTTTGGAAGCCATTTCGGCATCTTCCATTTTAACTCTAACCAATGTTCTAGTTTCAGGATTCATCGTTGTTTCCCAAAGTTGATCAGAGTTCATTTCACCTACGTGTTAGTCCTAAAGTTTCCTAAAGGCACCGACTATATCTTGTATATCATTTTGATATACTCTCCTGTTTCGAATTACGTACCAATAGTAATTCTACTCCGCGACAAAGCGGATAGTCTGTACAGGTTCTAAAATTAAACTGTTATGTGTTTCCAATTACCATAATACCAAATATGTTTAAAGTATGAATAAGAGAATATATGTGAATAATCTTTATAGACATTGCGTAATGTTTCCCCATTACTTTTTCTTAATCTAATGTTATAGATATCTTCTTCTTTAACTTTAGATCTTCCATTTTTAGAACCAACCATTCCAGAGTTTTTAGAATGATACTCTTTAGTTTCTGGAGTATATACATTCATCATTATATGCCTCCATGTTTCTCCTTGCCAAATTTTAATAAAACCAGAAACAGAAATTCTATCTTTATATAATTCGTATACATACATTCTTCTTTCAAGGTTTGCATACATACTTCTTATATTTATTACATCTTGTTCTGTTAATTTAGCATTTGGATGATTCTCGCCTTTTACATTATATCCACTAATATCTCCGCCAGTTGTTAAATTATAGCCATTATTAAATGTATCATAATAAGCTATCCAATAAATTTCTCTTTCTTTTAACTGGTCAAATTCACATTCTTCTATCACTTCAAACTTAAAATTTTCTACTCCATATTTTCTTAAAGCACTATATAATCTATTCTTATGATAAGGAGTATCACATTTTTTAAAAGCGAATGTTGTATGAGCTTTCCATCTATTTTCAATATCAACAGAAAGTCCTACGTACGCTTTATTATTTAGTTTATTGGTAATTTTATATATACCCATCATTTCTACATCATTCCTCTTTTTTATAAGAAGAATACTGTAAGGATTGGGCGATATAACACTTTATCAGATTAATTTTAGCTTCCCACGGGCTTACCGGCAACTTTACTTGCTACGGCTCGTTCCGTTAGCTACAACTTTTTAGCTGTAACCCCAATGGTAAATTGGAAAAGGAGATAAGGGCCAGACGACTTGTTAACCCTTTAAAACGTTGAATTTCAGCATTTGGATATTTATTCATATATGCTTTTTTCTCCGCATCACTCATAAGATATATAGCCTCACCTTTTTTAGTTTGAACTCTATATAATGGTGATTGTGCAACATAAATCATTCCGGCTTCCAAAAGAGGTCTCATATAGTTGTAAAAGAAAGTTAATAGCAAAATTTTAATATGAGCTCCATCTATATCAGCATCCGTCATGATAATAATTTTATCATATCTAGCTTTTTCAATTTCGCATTTTTGATTAGGAGCATCTATACCAGTACCAATAGAACCAATAATTGCTTTAATTGTGTCTGATTTAAGAAGTTTCTCAAGTGAACCTTTTTCTGTGTTTAACAGTTTACCTCTTAATGCTAGTATTGCTTGGAAGTAACGATTTCTGCCTTGTTTAGCTGAACCACCTGCAGAATCTCCCTCTACAATATACATTTCACTATAAGGTGATTTAGGATCGCAATCAGCTAGTTTTCCTGGCAACGCTAGTTTTTTTAGTTTATTACCTTTTTTAACTAGAGCTCTAGCTTTTTTAGCTGCTTCATCAGCTTCTTTGGCTTTTAATGATTTTAATACTATTGAGTCTAAAATATTAATAAACTTTTCTTCTTTAGAAACATTTTCGAAGAATTTAATCATTACTTCTTCAATAACATCCTCAACCTCTGCATTACCTAATTTAGTTTTAGTTTGTCCTTCAAATTCAGGTTCAGGCACTTTAACTGAAACTATTGCATTTAAACCTTCTAGAAGATATTTAATTGATAATGTTTCTTTATCTTTCACTAATTTTCTATCTGATGCATATTTATTAAGAATTTTTCTATATGCATTTTTAAATCCATCTAAATGGTATCCACCCTCATGAGTATTAATATTATTAGCAAATGTTTTAATATTGTTATTACCATTTTCATCATCATCATGAATCATTGCTATTTCAGCTATAATTGTTTTAGTTGATGAAATATCAACTTTTTCTTTAATGAAAATAACGTCATCATAAAGAAGTGGCTTTTCACCTGCTAATCTTTTAGCATAACCAGCTATTCCATCTTCTTGATAAAATACTTCATTTACTCCAGTATTTTCATTAACATAATAAACTTTCAACCCAGCATTTAATGATACTAATTCTGAAATTCTATTTTGAAGAGCTTTACAATCTGGATAAATTGTTTGCTTAAAAATATCTTTATCAGGATGATATTTAACTTCTGTTCCAGTTTCGTTAATATCGCAAGTGCCTACTACTTCTACTCCTGAAGTAGGATAACACTTAGAAAATGTTTGTTGATAAACTTTTCCATTTCTCTTCACTCTTACTCTCATATAATCTGACAATGCAGTTACTGTTTTAATACCTACACCATGCAGACCAGCAGATACTTTATATCCTGAATTTTCTCCATTAAATTTACCACCAGCATGAAGCTTAGTACAAACTACTGTTAAAGTGTCCATTGGATTTCCATCTGAATCTTTTATTCTAGCATGTGGACCTACTGGAATACCACGACCTTTATCCACAACAGTAACAGTTGCATCTTTTTCAATAGTTATCCAAATTTCACTACCAAATCCAGCTACAAATTCATCAACTGAGTTATCAGCTACTTCCCAAATTAGATGAGTTACACCTTTTTGTGAAGTTGAACCAATGTACATCCCGGGGCGACGACGTACCGCGAGAAGTCCTTCGAGTGTATCAATTTGATCAACCCCATATTCATTTTGTACATTAACTAAGTCTTTTTCATTTTCGTTCATTTAATCACCATCACCTTATCATGTAATATATACAATTTAATTGTAACATATATTGCATAATTTGTAAATCTTTTTATCTTTTAATTAAATTGATATTATTATATATACCTATATGCAAAAAATTAACAATGTGATTTTATTTTATTTTATTGATTATATGATATTCTAAAATAATAATAAAAATAGCCCTTTCAGTGAAAGGGCTATTTAATTAAATTAACTATTCAACGATTTTAAAGAAAATATCTGTTCTACGATTTTTTGCCATATTTTCTTCAGTATCATTAGGAGCAATTTGATTTTTAGATCCATTACCAATTACTACAAATCGCGAAGGATCAATACCTTCATATTTAAGAGCTTCTGCAATAGCTTTAGCACGAGCAAGAGAAAGTTTTTCGCCTGCTTCATCATTTGAACCAACAGCTGCTACATTACCTTCAATTTGAATAATTGAACCATCTAAAATTTTAGCAATTTCAACAAACTCTTTAAGTGCTTCATTAGCTTCTTCAGCATCTACAAATACCGCACTATTTGCTTGGAAATTAATTGATACAGATTTTTTCAGTAAAGCTGCTGTATTTTCTTGAGTTTTTGCTTTTTCTCGTTGTTCTTCTGTAAATTTAGGAGTTGAAGATACAGTTGTGGTAAATTTACCATCTAACATTTTAAGAGCTTTAGAATCAAAAGCTTTTTCAGCTGCTTCAGGATTCGCTTTTTCTCCAAGTTGAATCCAAATTTCACTCATATCCTTAAACATTGTTTTTGCTTGGTCATCTAAAAGTTTTACATTATCTTGATAACTAGCGAGAGAAGCATCTTCAGTCATACTAACAATACTTTCATTTGTTTCTGTAGAGAATAAAGGCATTGTATTTTTAATTGAAGCGAATTCAATTGTATAAAGTTCTTGAGCTTTAAGAACACCTTCAATAAATTTAGAAATAGTATCAATGTTATTTTCATAATACTCTTTTCCAAAAATAATACCATCGAGAATAATATTATTAGATGATTTAGTTGAAAATAACAATTTTGCTCCACTTGTTTCTTGAGCTTGACTTAAATAAGGTTGCCATGTGGCTGCTGCATCAATTTGTCCAGCGAAAAATGCTTTTGCGGCATCATCAGGAGTTTCAAATAAAACCATATCTTTTTCAATTTGTGCAATTTGTTCATCTGTTAAATCAGATTTATTTAACAACCAGTATACCATTGTTTGAGCTTCACTAAATCGAGGAACACCGATTTTCTTACCAACTAAATCTTCAATACCATTAATTGAATCTTTAGAAATAATACCATCTCCACCAGTTGAATAGTTAGTAATAAACGGCATTACTGTTTCAAATTTGTTTTCTTCGAATTTAGAATGTAAGAATGCATATCGATTAACTGTATATCCTGCTCCATCAAGTTCACCTTTAATTAAAGCATTAGATGATTGTGTTGCGTCATTAATGATATGTAATTCTACATTAATGCCAAGTTCATCAAAAATTGAACCTTTTTGAGTAGTTAAACCACCATTAGCGTCAATTACTGACTTCCAACCAATCCATTCATCTAAAGAAATATTCAATGTATCATCTTTTTTGTTTGATGAATTTGGTTTTGAAGAACTTGTGGTTGGGGTATTAGAAACCGAAATATCGATTGTTGAACCAGAGTTATTTCCTGAATTTAAATTTTTAATAAAATCAAATCCACCTACGAAGTAAACTCCAGTCAAAACAATTACTGCCACCAAACCAAAAATTACAGTTTTTCCCAATGGGGTAAGACGTTTTGTTTTCATTTAGAATTCTCCTTTTTTATTATTTATTATTTATATTGTTATTATATCATCATCTTATAAAATTGTAAATATATTCATTTCATTTTTTAGAAAATTTTATCTCATTTTTTTGATTTTTTATTGTATTTTAACTTAAAAGAGGAAATAATTTTATTTCCTCTTCGTTTTATCGAATTACTTATTATATTTCTTTTTCAAACTTTCAACAAATTCATCTGTTTGTAGATCTTTAGCTTCTTTGTGTGCTTTTTCAATTTTAGTTGAAAGTTTGTTATTGTGAATTACTTTAGCACCAACAGCCATTTCTCGTTTTTCACGAGCTCCGTCTTTCACAACATCAAGTAATTTACTAACATCTGTCGTGTTTTTCAACTCGTTCATGTCATCATACATATCTTTTAATTGAGAATTAATTTTCATCTCATTGATAACACGTTTTCTATCCTTTTTAAGTTTATTTAGATTTTCTTCAAGTTTATTATTAATTAATTTTGCTTCTTCATACATAGGAGTTAATTCAGACACAAGTCTGGATAAAGATTCAATATCTTCTAAAAGTTCACTTCTTTCTTTCGCTAAAATATCCAATTGATCAAATTTACCAGCTTGGGCTAATTTTTCACATTTTTCTTCAATTGATTTTACTTTTTGCAAAGTAGATTCATAATTTTTCTTAGCTGTATCTAATTGTCCAGCAATTCTCATTAAAGTGTCATTTGCAATATTATATTTTTCTTGTTCTTTTTCAATAGCTTGATTATAAACAGCGTTCGCGCCTTCGGGAGTTTTAGCTAAATCTTCAACAAAAATTCCAAAAAATCCTTTCACCAATGTTCTTAATTTACCAGAAAGAATTAATGCCAATACCACCAAAAATACTAAAGCACCAACTAAAATACTCATACTTCATCCCTCCTTAACCTAAAAACTCAACAATGTTTTTTATTTTATTAATTTCGTCATTAACTAACTTCATTTGATTTTCTTGAAGTAATTGACGAGAATTAATTTTCTCTTTAATAGATTCAATTTGTTCTTGTAATCTTTTAATTTCTTCATTACCATCTTCAATGATATTATCGGTAGAATTTGAAAATTGTTCCATAACAGAATTAATAGCTTCAATTCTGAGATAAGCATCCTCTTTAAGTTCTTCAACATTTAAATCTGATGCCGCTAAAATACCCAAAACTGATTGACGTTTTGCTTCAGTAGTTAAAGTATCTGGAAGAGCTTCACTAAAAGATTTAACTCTAAAAATAGATTTAGATAAATCATTTAAATTACTTTGTTCATAAATTTCATTAATTGTAATAATTCCTTCAAGTGAAGATTCATCAATTTCAACTTTAACTTGAGGTTGAATATCTTGTTCTTCATTAAATTGATTTTTTAATTCATTCCAGGCAGCTTGAGTAGCTTCAAAATTATCATTATTTGATTCCACCAAACCTAATTTTTCAAGAAAACCTTTTTTTCTCATGTATAAACATCCTCTCATTATAATTTAATTATATCATTAGCCATTTTATTAGCATCATTTATATTATGAGTTACCATAATAATAGTGTTTTTTTCTTCTTTATTTAATTCCATAATAAGATTTTGCATATCTTTTCTAGTATTATCATCTAAAGCGCTTAATGGTTCATCCATTAAAATAACTTTAGGTTTACTAACTAGAACCCTTGCTAAAGCTAAACGTTGTTTCATGCCACCAGATAATTCATCTGGATATTTATATATATGCTTTTCGAGGCCAACGCGTTCCAACATTTTTTCAGCAATTTTTACATCATCTTCTGTAATCTTACGCTTTAATTCAATTGGGAATAAAACATTTTTTATACAATTTTTCCAAGGAAAATTAGCATAGTTTTGATGCATCATAAAAATAGAATCATTAGGTTTTGTTATTTTTTGATCATTTAATAAAACAATTCCTTCATCAGGTTTTAGCAATCCAGCTATTATTCTAAGTAGAGTTGATTTCCCTCCACCACTACGACCTAAAATAGCAGTAATAGAGTTATCTTGAAATTTATAATTAAATTTATCTAATATTTTAACTTTTCTATCATAAGAAAAAGTAATATCTTTAGCTTCTATCATTGTGATTCCCCTATCTATAATTAATATTAGAAATACATTGAATTTTATTAACAAAATTATCTGCGATATTTTTCATTAAAGGAAGAAATTTTTTCAGGCATATGATTATAGTATGCATCTTTTTCAAATTTAATCAAATAGCAATTACAACATAGAAATTGTTTATAAGCAACAATATTTCTTTTAATAAATTCTTTAGATAAAACTTTAATGTTATTTTTATTAATATGATGAACTTCATCTAATAATTTTAATTTTCTAGTAAATGTTCGTATAAAAACTTCCTTTTTAGGTTTACTTAAAGATTTTGGATAATTAAAAATTAAATGTGTTCTATACCCCATTAAAAAAATAACAGCCTCATATTCTTCAAAAAATTCCTCTTTAGTTGCTTCTGGAAATATATCTTGAAGCATTTCAATTTTCCAATCTTCCTCATAAAACTCTTTCATTATGCTTAATGACTGAAAATATTTCATATGTGGCATTTTATTCTTTCCCTTCTCTTAAAAACTTCCACTTAAATGATTTTCTAATCAAATAATTACATAAAAGATCAAATAAGTAACTAAAAATAACAATAGTGATCAATGCCACAAATACTAAATCAGTTCTACCTCTCGCTGATCCAATATGAATTAAATGTCCTAAACCAACGTTTGTATTTGTTGTTTCAGCTAATATAACATAAGTCCATCCAATACCATACATCATTAAAAAAGATTGCGATATTGAAGGTAAAGAAGCCGGTAATAAAACTTTTGTCATTACTTTTACTTTTGACATTCCCATTGTTCTAGCTGTATCTATTAAATCAGCGCTAACTTCTTTAATACTTAAAATAACTGTGGGTAAAAAGTAAAAAAATGTCGCAAAAAACAAAAATGTAATTTTCATTGTTTCTCCAATTCCTACCCACATAATTAAAAGTGGATAAAAAGCTGTAACAGGCAAAAATCTCATAAATCCCGTAACTGGAGTAATCATATCATCAATTATTTTATAATTAGCTACTAACAAACCCAATGGTATACTAACCAAAGCTGCCATAACAGTAGCTAACGTGATTCTAAAAAAAGATGTATATAACGATTCAAACCACATTCCGTTTTCAAACAAAGATATAAAGCTAGATACTACTTTTTGAGGTTGAGGTAAAAATAGAGGATTTGTAAAATTACTTCCAATAAACCATAGAATCAATACTACTAAAATTGGTATAAATCTTTTAATTTGTTTGTTTACAATTTTCAATGTTTTCATCCTTTCATTATGTATTAAGAACATTGTTTAATTAACATTTTAGATATAGATTCAATATTATCTTCAAGTAAAATTCTAAAAATATAATTAACATGGGATTTAAGATTATTCGAAATTGAACAACGATTAAAATTATTATAATAATCTTTCGCGTAATAATAAAGATTATATGAAAGATTGTTTATAAGTTCTTCCAATGTGTTTCCTTTTGCGACAATATCATCAATTTGATTTATATATCTAACAAATTTACCATCTTCATCCATTTCATAAGTATAACTAATTTCATATTTTGATAATAACTCTTTCATTTGTTTAATAGAAACAATAACAACAAAATCTTCATTTTTTTTAATTATTCGAGGTTTGTTGTTTATAACATCATTGATAAATTCGTCAAAATTAGATTGAATATCTTTTTCTGTTAATATATCTTTTATTAACATACTACGTCTCCTTTTTTATATTGAATCATAGCATACTATTTTTAATAGTATGCTATATTTTTATATTTATATTATATCAACATAAAATCAAATTGTAAATATTTTATTCAAAATAAATTTCGTGAATTTTATTGTATACATGAGTATCATTAGCCTTAAAAGAGTCCCATAAAACCAAAGATTTTATTGTGATTTCTTCATTATCTTCAAATAAACAATTAAAATCTTCTTTTAATTTTACATCATATCCCATGGTTATATGAGGAGTATAAGTTTTGTGATTACTTTTTTCAATTTTCACATTCATATTTCTTATTGTTTGTTCTAAATTTTTTTTAATATTATATAATGGAAAAGAATTTTTTACGCCAACCCAAACAACACTTCCTTCTCCTCCATTGTGAAATTGACCATAGTTTTCCAACTGAATTTCAAATTTTTTTGGTTTATAAATTTCACTAAATTTATCCAAAGCGTTAATATAATCTGTTCTTGAATAATCAGTTCCATCTCCAGCACAAAATAATATTGTAATATGAAATGTTTCAGGTTGTACAAAATCCCCAAAATAACTATTTTGTTTTGCTTTTAATTGATATTGTTTTAATTTTTCTATTGTGTTTTTTTCAAACTCAATCGCATAATAAATAGACATATACTTTTCCTCCTTATCAAAAAAGCCTCTCATATGAGAGGCTTTTTTTATTATTAATTTTTAATATTAAATTAATTATTAACACGATTTTTAAGATGACTAGAAGGAACAAGTTTTGGAGCTTTTTTAGCTTCAATAATAATTTCCTCGCCAGTTTGTGGGTTGCGGCCTTTACGAGCTGCTCGTTCTACAGTTTTAAAAGTACCAAATTTATCATGATTATAAGAATCACCAGCTTCAAGAGCTTCACCAATTGATTCAAATGTTGCATTGATAACTTTAGATACGATATCAGCACTTGCACCTTCTACTTTAGATAATACTTTTTCTACCAATTCAGATTTTTTCATTGTTTAATTCTCCTCTTTTATTGAATTTATGACTATTTGGTCTTACTATATAAAGATAATTTTACTTATCTAAAATATAACACTTTCTAAAAAGAAAGTCTTATTACTTAGACTATATTTTAACTATCTCTATTTGAAGACTTACGTCATGTTGTTTTTCATGATTTAATAATATACATATCTTCTATTTTTTTTAACAAATATCAAAATTTTTTTTATTCTCCTCCTCCAGAATCTCCGCCTATGCCTGAATCATAACTCGGATTTCCAGAATTATCTTCTCCAGTGTTATTATCATTATTAGGTGTAGTAACGTAACCCCATCCTCTCCAAATATATGGAGGATAATTTGACCAATTAGAATAATACATATTCATATAATCTATCCATTCTTTATAAAATTGATTATATTGTTTTTTATCTTTTGGAATTTCTTTTATTTTTTTCTTTTTCTTAAAATCATCAGCTATTTTTCTTAATTCTAAATCTTTATCTTTATCTATTTTTTTACTAGTTAATCTTTTCATAAAATCTCCCTCTTTGTTTTTTATTAATATAATTTTATTAAAAATAAATTATAATCAATAAACAAAATAAAACATAGAAAATCTTTCAAATATGAGATTTTCTATGTTTTATTAAAAACGAATCACTATATAATAATTATTTATTAATAATGTTAAAAATTTCTATAGAAATTTTTCTATTATCTGGTAATTTACCTTCAGCATCATATCCGCAAGCTAAATACCCTACTTCGGGTTCTAATATATTAATTCCAAACTCTTTTAATTTATATTTTACAGCTTCCCACAAAGCATCAACTAATTCTTTTTTTATATAAGATATTCCATTAGCTTCATTATTTAAAACTCTAAATTCATTATCATAAATTTTTTCAATTTTCAAATTCCAAGTTTTACTTAAAAATTCAATCATATATCCAATAGTAACTTTTTTACGATGAAAAGTATGCCAATCTTTTTGACGTTCAACAATATTTTTATTAAACAAAGAATAAAATTGTTCCTCTGATATTTCTTTTGCCTGTTTTGGAGAAATATGTTGTTTCATAATATCATCCTTTAATCATACTTAAAAAATCATTTTCATCTATAATTTTAGCTCCAAAAGATACAGCTTTATCAATTTTATTTTGTTTAGCACAATCTCCTGCAATAAAGTGTGTAATACCTTTTTTAATTGAAGAAAATTGACCACCATTATCAATAATTTTTGTTTCAAGTTCTTTTCTACTAAATGATAAAGAACCACTAGTAGCAAAAACTTTACCTTCTAAAGAATTTGAAGAAATAATTTTATCTTTTAATTCTCCAATATTACGTTCAATAAGTTTATTAACTACATTAATATTATCTTTATCTGAACACCATTCAACTATTTTTTCTGCACTCGTTTCTGCAATACCTTCTATAGTAATTAATTCTTCAACACTACATTTCATAAATGATTCTAAAGATTTATATTTATTAGCTAAATCTTTAGCAGTTTGAATTCCAACACCATCAATTGTTAAACCTGAAATAACCATCCACAAGTCGTTATTCTTACTATTTTGAATGTTATTATACATTTTTGTTGCTGTTCTTTTTCCTACTCTAGTTAATGAATTTTCAAAATCAATAATTTCTTTATCATATAAATCAGCAAAATCATTTACTAAACCTATATCAACAAGTTCTTTTATTTTAACTTCTCCAAACTCTTCAATTTCCATAGCTTTAATAAAATTTTTAATTTTAGCAAACTTCATATGGGAACATTTTTTACCAGCAGAACATCTTAGATATGCTCCCTCTATTTTTGTAGGTGCTCCGCACGCTGGACATTGGCTTGGTATTTCGATATTTTTTTCATTACCAGTTCTTAACTCTTTCAATACTTTTTTAACTTTAGGAATTACATCACCTTGACGAGAAACAACAATAGAATCTCCAATTTTAATATCTAACATTTTTAATTCATTTAAATTATGAAGAGTTGAGTTATTAATAGATGCTCCTACTAAAACTACAGTTTCAGAAAAACGTGCATTAGGAGTAATATTTCCTTTATCTCCCATTGTCCAAACAACTTCTTTTAAAGTTGTAATTTTTTCTTGAGCTGGAAACTTATAAGCAATAGCCCAATTAGGAACAGAAGTTTTTGAACCTAATTTCTTTTGCATTTCCATATCATTAACTTTTATAACTATACCATCAATATCACAATCTAATTCATCTCTTATTTTTTCAACATGTTCAAAAAAAGATAAAATAGAATTTAAATCTTCTTTCTCATTTTCAATATTAATAACTAGGTTAGGCAAATGTCCATCGTGAACTTGTTCAAAACCTAACATTGTCAATTTAGACATTAATTTATCATAACTTTCTTCTTTAAATCCAGATGTTGTATGATATGCTATAAAGCTAAGATATTTATTTTCTTCAGATACTTCTTTTCTTTTTAGAATCCCTGATGCAGCATTTCTAGGGTTTTTCAAAAGAGGCTTGTTTTTTGATAATAAAATTTTATTAATTTCATCTAATTTAGATTTTTTAAGATAAACCTCTCCTCTTATTTCTCCTGTAAAGTTATTGATATGTTTTAATTTTTTAGGAATATTACTGATAACAGAAGCGGTAGCTGTAATATCATCTCCATAAATTCCATTTCCTCTTGTTGCAGCCACAGTGAGAATTCCATTTTCGTATTCTAATGAAACAGCAGTTCCATCAATTTTTAAGCTACAAGCAAATGATCTTACTCCTTTTTTTATCTTATCCCAATACCACTCAATAAATTGTTCTTTAGTTAAAGACTTACTTAAAGATTCCATTTTGTTTTTATGTTTTACTTGTTCAAATGTGTTTGTTATATTTTCGCCAATTTTTTGAGTTGGAGAATTTACATCAAAATATTCTGGGTATTGTTCTTCTAATTCTTGCAATTCTAAAACAAGTTGATCAAAAATAAGATCTTCAATTTTAGATTCATTGTTATTAAAATATTCTTCATTATAAGTATTTATAGCTTTTCTAAGTTGCTCAATTCTTAATTTAACATCCAACAACTTCACCTTCATTTCTTTGTTTTATTTATTCTGTTATAAAGTTCATTAGCGATAACTATTAGATTATCATGTAATGATTTTTTATCAATAGAATTTAATTTTTCTATCATTTTATTACTATCATATTTTTTTATGACACTTGATGGAGAAACACCATCTTTCTTCAAAAAATCCAATATAGCTCCTAGTTGTAAAATATCTTTTTCTTGTCTTTTCATAATACCACCTTTATTAAAGTAAACTATCTCTTTTAACCGTTTCAATATAAAATTCTCCATTAAAAATATCTTCTAATTGAGTTGATCTAATGCTTGTTTTAGCTTGATGTAGTTGCTGTTGAACTGTAACAACTTTCACCATATAAGATAACATTAAATCATAGTTTTTTGTTTGAAATAAATTTTGTTCTTTTAATTCCACATTATTAACATGTAAAACAAAATCATCATTTATCTTATATAGTTTTAAACTGATTGGATATTCATATTTGGATTCAATTGGTTCTAGACCATCCAAATCAGATAAATTATATTTATTTCGTTTTTCTGTTTTTAATTGTTGTTTTATTAAATTATTTTTATGACTTTCAGCAAACATACTCTCATATTGTTTTGGAGTTATAAAATGATCATTTTTTGGTAAATTTTCCTTAGCTTGTTCAAATAATTGTTCATCCGCTAAAGGATAAGTTACTCTCATTTTTGAAATAAACTGCATAGTTCCAACAATTATTTTTCTTAACTCTTCTTCTTCAGCTTTTTCTTTATTAAATTTTTTTTCTTGCTCTTTCATTGTTTTTTTAATCATATATTCTGAATTTTTATGTTTTGAATTTACAAATAAAGCGTTATAAATAGAATACCACAACATAGCTAAAAAATATATTAATTTTTTAATTAATTTTATAGAAAAAATAATAACACCAATAGACATTAAACATAAACCAAAAATTATAAAAAATAAACTCATTATCATCAACCTCCATCAATAATAAATTCTCCAAAGTCAATAATCTTTAAGTTTCCAAATTTATCTATTTTAATATTTGATAAACATTTTTTTCTATCTTTAATAAAAATATTGTTTTTTGTAATTTCATCAAGTAATTCGTTAGCTACTTCTAAATTATCTTGATTTTGTTCAAAATCTCCGTCTATATAATCTACAATTAACCAACCATTACCGTAAAGATAAATTTCAGCATGATTATCATAAAAATTAGTTTGAATAATTTCATTTCTACATATTTTAATTTCATTATTGCATAATTCGATTCCTTTTTTGTTCAATGCTATTTTTATTATTTGACCAAGTTCATTTTTTAGAATAAGTTTATTTTTTGATTTATAAAAAAATTCAAATTCTTTTAATCTTTTTATTAAAGTATTTATTTCTGATTCTGAAGGAGAATATGTTTCATTCTCGTTGTATATTTTTTGAATCCACCATTCAATGTATTTCATATATCTCCTCCATTTATTTTTTATGTTATATTTTAATTATATCAAATATATTGAGAAATGTAAATAAAAAGAGAGATATTATTATCTCTCTCTTAAATAGGACCGTCTATATCATCATCTAAAATATTTGGTAAGTTAGGATCTATATCCCAATTTACTCCAGCAAAACTAATTAACTCTCTAAAATCTTTTATGTTATATTTTCTTATTTTATCAAAAGAGTAATCTATTTGAAGTAACTCATGAAAAACTAACATTACCCTTTGAGCGTCAGTCATTACCTGGGTATTATTTTCGTAAAATACAATAACATACTTATATTCTGTAATAAAATTAAATGGATAACCAATAAATTTTATATCAGCATATTTTTTGGGCTTTTTTTCATTTTCAGAAAGAAAAAGAACTTTATCAATCTCTATATGCGAAAAAGCAACATTAAATTTCTCTATTAATCTTTCCGCAATACTTTGCCATTCTTCTCCTATTTTTAAAGACAATCATATCACCTCTATTCATCAACCCAAAATTTATAATACAATTTATCTAAATCTTCTTGATCCCAATCTACATATTCATAAACTTCTTTTTCTAAATCTTTTTCAAATTTATCTATCACTTTACTATACTTATCTATAGCAGATAAACTTTCACAATTTTCACAAACATATAAACCATTTACAAAATGTTTTTTTGTTGTAGTTTTCCCACATAATTCGCATTTAACCATTAATTCAATTACTTGACATTTTTGTTTTTTAACTATTACTGATGTTTTACGACTTTTTAATAATTTTTGGTCTAAATAATAGACAGTTGTGTTTTTTGGTCGTTGTTCCATATTTAATTCTCCTTTTGTATTTAATTTATTATTAAATAAGCCAAGCTAAACTCTTTATTACATCTTGTTTATTTTTTAATAAAAAATGCATAAAAAAAGAAGCTTTCGCTTCTTAATCTTCAATAGTTTCTATTATATAAGGAGTATTTACTCCTTTTAGTATATCATATATAAAATCTTTAACACTTATAGAATAATCTGTTTCTTCATTATCTTTAATATCTCTATCCCATAAAATTTCACTAAATCTTCCTTTTCTAACAAAAATTAGTTCTTTATCTAAATCTAACTTTTTAATTTTTATTTCATTTTTATTTTTATTTTCAATTACCGATATATAATTTATAGCTTGTTTTGATGTGTCAGCTAAAACAACATAATAATTATCAATTATATATATATTTTTTCTTTCATGTAAGTAAATAATATTTGACATATTTTATCCCACATTTTTTATTTTTTCTTTTCTTTTTGAGATTTTTCTTTCAACTTCTTCAATTATTGAGAAAGCTTCTTTGGACGTTTTTTCTTCAAAAAATTTATCAAAAAACAAATAGCATTTATCAACAAATATTTTTTCTTCATTATAAAATTCTGGAAAATAATCTTTAACCCATAATAAATAATTCCTACACATACTAGAACATACAATATTTATTTCTGATAATGATAAAAATTGTTCTTTATTAAAACTCATTTTATCTAATTGATTTCTTAAAAGATTAGTTATAACTTCGTCATCTTCTATTTGAACTCCTAACTCTTTTTCCAATTCTTCTAATGCTGAATATCTGTTAGGTAAATTATCCCATCTTTTTTTAAATTCGAATAAATCTCCTCCAGCTCCACACCCAAAACAATAAAATGTAGCATGTTCTTGAGGAGCATTTTTTTCTTTATCTATATGACCAGCTGGATAAACATAAAAAGAAGGAGTTTTTTCATCATGGAATGGACAACTACTTTGATAAATCATTCCAACTTTTTTCAATTTAATAAATCTTCTAAAATATTCTTCTGAGTTTATTAAACTTTTAACATATTCATATCTATAATTATTTGACATATTATCACCATTAACGATAGCATAAGTTAAAAAACTAACTTATGCTATCAATATTATCCCAAGAAGATAATGTATCTTCAAGTTCAATAATTTTCATTTGAGAATATTTTTTAGTAAAATGAAATGAGAATGGAGCCGCATCACGTGTTTTAAAGCTTTCCATTTTACCTGTACTTTCAGATATAGAACGAACTGCTATACCCCAATCTAAATGGTCTGATACTTGGTCTGATTCCGCAACGTGACTAGTATCAGCTTCTTTACTTTTACCACCTTCACGAGTCATTTGAGCTGCTGATATAACGACGCATTCTCTTTCACGAGCAATACGTTTTTGATCCAATGCTATTTGACCTTGTTCATGGCGTTTTTCAGCAATTGCAATATTTGGTTTCATAATACCAGCATAGTCTGTAATAATAACATCAAATTTTATCCCTAATGTTTGTTCAACAGTATCTAATTTTGATTCTATAAAAGCAGGAGTACATCCTGAAGGGCAGTCAACCACATAAACAGTTCCACATTTTGCTAACTCTATTTTTCCAGTTTCTTTATTTAATCTTTCAACTTTATCTTCAGATAAATTTTTAATATATTGTTCATATATTTTTTCTTCTTCTTCTAATAATTTACCCATTTTCAAACCATTAGAAGAAACTCCAGCTGCTCTAGCATCAAATCTTCTTTCATAGTCTTCTTTACTAATCTCTAATGTAAAAATAATTACATTATAACCAGCTGCCCAAGCATTATGTCCAAAATTCAATAACGCTACTGATTTACCATCACCTTTACGTCCTATAACGTAAACTAACTCTCCAGCTCTAAATCCACCATTCGCATCATCTATTTTACTAAATCCTGTTGGAATAGCTTTCAAAATCTCAGGATTGTTTTTAGTATTTTTATAATTATTTAATCTATCTTTTGCTGAATCTTTAATAGTACCTTCCTTTTTAACTACACCAACTCTAGAAGAAATATTTGTTACTTCTTGTTTTACTTTATTTTCCATTTCTTCTAAAGCTTCAGTAGAACATTCAGCGGGGTTAGTATTAACAATTAATTCAGCTAATTTGATATAATCTTTTCTCTTTTTAAATTCTTCCAAATCATCTATGATAGCATTGAATTCACCATCACTACCAATAAAATTACCTTGTGAATCAATTAATGAAGTTCTTAATTCACTTATTACTGTTTTATATTGAATAATTTCTGAAGGATTTAGCTTTTTTTTAGCGAACATATTATCAATCATTTCATCCGTTACTACATCTCTAAATTTATTGTAGTAACTTATCAATATATTATATATATATTGATAATCTGGTAAATGACCTTGACTAATTCTACCAAAAGATGAAGCTATAAATCTTTTATCATAAAATAAATACGATAAAAATTTCTTTTGAAGTTTTTCTATTCTACTCATTATTGATCTTCTCCAATACTAATTAATATATATCTTCGTCAATAACTTGATTTTTTTGTCTAAAGTTTTCTCCTTGAACAAATACTAACTCTGAATTTTGTAAAATAAAATCATGTATAGTATCACTATAATTTTGTTGAATTTGTTCCGGAGTGTAGTTTGATGAGATAATAGTTGGGACACAACTATTATCTCTTTTTCTTAAAACTAATTCTAAAAATTTAGTATTATAAGCTTGAGTTCCAGTTTCTGAACCCACATTATCAATAATTAGTAAATCAGAACCTTCAATTATCATATTTAACTTTTTACTTACAGATATATCTGATCTTGCTTCATGTGACATTTTCACTAAATCTTCAAAAATTATAAATGTAATTTTATAATTGGAACCTCTATCAGGATTCATTAGTGCTGAAACCTCTCTAGCTACTAAAGATTCCATTAAGGATTTTCCGCGTCCTTGTCTACCATAAATGTATAAACCTTTACCCGCAAAATAATTTTGTTGAAAATTCTCAACATATTTTTTAACTTTTTGCTTAGATTCTTCGTTATTATTTAATTCGTCCCAATTCCATGATTCATCCAAATATTTTCTTGGAACTCCGGACGCCACTAATCTAGCATTCTTAATTGAATTTTCTTGACATTTACACATTGTTGCTTTCGTAGTTCCAGGTTTATCAACAGAGCCAACCCCTTTGCAAATAGGACAATTTACAACTAATCTATTTTGCCATCTTTTTACTTCATTTTGATATTCCTCATGTGTAAATAGCATTTTCATTTTCCCCTTATTGATTTAGTGATTGCATTATATTTATATGATGTTAAAAATTAAACAAAAAGTTCATACATTATCATTTTTACAACCATTGATTTTAATATTGGGTTTTGACTTAAATTAGAATATAAATTTTGTTTTATTATTAAATAATAATCTTTATTATACTCATAATTTAAATCAGTAATAATTTCTTCATTATTTACTTCTATTAAATTATCTTTAGAAAATCCATATTCTATCTTTATACCTGAATTTTCATCTTCATTGTTTTCATATTCATAACAAATTTGAATTGATTCTATAGATTTTACTTTACATAAATCATATATAGGTATAATCCTATACCCTCTCGGCTCAATCATATTATAATGAACTAAAATATTATCGATTCCAACTCTATCTAGGTAATCAGAATCATAGTTATCTTTTCTGTAAATCAATTCAACTCTGTTATATCCAGCTTTAATATTTTCAGAGATAGTATTCCATCCAATATCTCCGCTTTGAACAATTTTTTTACCATTAATTAAAATCGTTAATTTATCTTTATCTTTCTGAGAACTTACAAAATAATCAAAAGATAATTTACCATCAATAGAATTGATAGGAGTATTAAATTCAAAAAACATCATACTTCTTTTATTATGAGAAATTTGTTTACTTCTATAAATATATCCTCTTTTTTGATCCCAATATTCTTCTTCCCAATCTCCTTTTATAACGAAGTTCTGTTTTCTTGTTTCAAAATCTTCTTTTATAATTCTTCCTTTATGCTTTTTCAATGTTAAACCTACATGAGGTTCTATAACAACATTTTTATGCTTTCCTTTATAAAAATCTCTCCAACGTTCTTGAATAATTACTTTTTTCTTTCTTAAAATATCTGATGTAACAAATAAAAATCCAGGTTCATCTTCAATTTCAGAATTAATAACCTGTATAACATTGGAATCAACATTTACATCCAAAAACAATTCGTCGTTAAAAACATTGGCATAATTAGAATCCACATTTATTTCAATTGATAAATCTGAAGATGAAATTATTGAATTTAAATTACTTATATCGATATTTAAGTCTAAATTTTCTTCATAAAATTGTTTTTTAATTTGAGATAGTTCAATAGAATTTTCTAGAATTTCATTTCTGTTAATAAACAATTTAACATTATTATTTAATAAATTCTTATCAAAGAAATTAAAGAAATTATTTAAATATATATCTATTTCACGTAAAGTAAATTTAAAATTTTCTTCTCGCTTTAACTGTAAATAAATATTACTTAATTTAGGAGTTTCAAATTTATTAGAAGTTAACAATTGTTTAGTTCTAATAAATTTAACATCATTTAATAAAATATTATCTTCTTTGTTTACATTTATCCATTCGTTATTTATATTAATAAAAAAATCAACTTTGGTATTTGATGGAACCTCATCTTCCCAATCAATAAATAATTTATTATAATTATTATCAACATTATACAAAGAGGATAATCTAGTTCCCGTATCATGAAATATATTTGTTTTTTCGATAACAATATCAGGTAACGCATATAAATGTTTTGATTTTAAATTTGGAAAATTTCCAATTCCACTTTTAAAATATCTTGGACATTTAAATTCAATTTTATTTGAATTTAAAGTTAAACATTCATAATATTTATGAGTAAAACTAGATAAATCATTACTCAATATATTTTTAAGAGAAACAGAATAATTGTATGCACTTACTGATATAATATATCTTCTACCCTCAATTAAAGTTACTGGATTCATTAAATCAACATATCCCCAACTTAATTTTTCTGCTTCAGCAATAGCTTCTTCTGTTAATATATTAGATTGAGTTTCAACATCCCATATATTTATTTGTCTAATTGTTTTATATTGACTTAAATTTAAGAATCTCAATGTTTCGACATAAATATTTTCTTTCGCTACAAATTCCCATCCAGTTTCTGTTTTGAAACTTAAAGATATTGGAGTAAGATAACATTCTTTAATTAAACCTTTATAATCAATTGATGCATTTTCAAGAAACAATTGATTATTTTCAATTTGAACATTATTTAATACTCCATTATTTAAATCTTTTTCATTTTCAATAACATAAGAAGAATTAATCTGTTTAACAACAGTTGAACACTCCAAGTTAATAGGAATAATAATATTATTATCAATATACAAAGATAATCACCTCCTAGAAAAAAGAACACCTCTATAGTATGAGATGCTCTTTATCATCATCTTTAAATATTAATATTACATTTTATAATAATTTCATCTAATTCATTTTGAAAAACATAAGGAGTATCATATTCAACCCATATTACTACTTCATCATTAGAATTTTTTATATTTACTAATTTAATTTTATCTCCAACATTAATTTCACTATCAGTACCTTTTAATGTTATAGAATACTCAACCCCATAACTATTAGCTTCAACTGACAATCTATAATCTCCATCTTGAATAGTCAATAAAACATCATTATTTTCATTAATAATATCAATGTTTTTCCAACTTGATGCAATGAATTCTCTGATGTTTTCTCTACCAATGGGAGTAATCATTTTCATTTATATTCACCTCATTTTTTGTAGTTATTTATTTATACAACAAAAATGAAATTAGATAACATCAATAATTTTGACTTTTTTCGCTAAACATTTTATGTTGTTCATCTAACCATAAGTTAAATTTAACTTGAACATTATTTTTTAACAATTCATATTTAGCATTATCAACTTTTTTGAAATTCTCAATTAATGTACTTAAATAAGTTTCTTTATCCATATCTTTGCAGGCATATTCATAAGTAACTTTATCTAAAGGTAACTTAATTTTCCAAGCCCATTCAAATCCATTAAACTTTTGATTATATTTACCATCTATTAATATTTGTCTAGCCGCTTCTTTAATTGTTTCATATATTTCTGGATGAGATTTTTTTATTTTTTCTAAATCTGTTCTTCCTCCAGATAATTCATCTTTAATTAAAGTAATGTCATCTTGGTCATAAAAAGATGGATTGTTTTTTAGTGTATTTTTTGAATTACTAGTTACATTATTAGATAAATTTTTATTAGATAATGCTTCTGTTCTTTTTGAAGAAATAAAATTAATTGTTGGACATTTAGTGGCTATCATATAATCTATAACTATTTTTGTTTCTTCATAAGAAAGTCCAGAATTCATAGTTTCTTGAATTTTTGATACTTCTCTTATTAAGTTCTGCATATTAACTGCTAAATTTAAACCAGTATAATATCTTTTAAGTAAAAACGCTGCTGTCCCTTCTTTATCCATTTCTTCAATATACTTTTTTTCAAGAAAAGCATCATTAATACTTCCACTTAAAAATCTTAAATCAACATGATTTTTTCTCGCCATATATGATAACACTGTTCTAACTTGATCTGGAGTTAATTTATTGTGAGTTAATAAGTTTTTAACTTGTCTACTTTCTTTTGACCAGTTAGGACTTTTTGTACCAGTTAATTCATAAAAATATGATACTAGCGCAGGAGCTGTATCTTTTGATCTAGTTTTCAACGTTGGAACAATATCAAATCCAGTATCTTGTTGTTTGGTTTTGTTAACTTTTTCTTTATCTTTATTGTTTTCTTTTTCAATAAAATACTCTTCTATATAAGCAGCTTTTCTAGGGTGTTCACAATCATCAAAATAATCATTTTTCCAATTTTTATAGCAAGAATGACAAGTCATAGTACATTCACAAGGTATACTCATATAATTATCTGTTTTTTGTTGCTTTTGTTTTTTCTCAACATTCTTATTATTGTTTTCTTTGTTTAATTCCAATTTATCTAAATTAACATTATTTTTTACATAATACTCAATTAACTGATATGCATTAAAATTATGTTCTTTTTTTAATTCAATTAATTTTTGATGATTTAAATCTTTTGATTTAGAAATATGCATACTTAAAGATCTAGGAGTTTCAAATTCAATATTACATATTGGACAATATAATTGACCATTCATTTGATTCACCACTTTTTGTATTATTTTAACATTATTTGAATTGTTAAAATTTAAAATTATTTTTGAAGCTTTTGAATTTTCTATTTTTTTTCTATAAATTATTCCAGCTTTCTCATAAGCTAAAATATATCTATTTAAAGTTGACTGACTACAACCAATCATTAAGCTTCTATCATTTTCAGTAATTATATCATTTGCATTTCTTGATTTTTTATTTACAATATTTTCCCATAGTAAATTAACAAAAAATAATGATGAACCCTTATAAGTACTCTCGGCTTTCAAAATTAAATCTCTAAAATGATTTATATCTTCAAACCAAAATTTCTTACCTAATGATGTTGAATTTAATGATAAATTAAATATAGAATTTAATTTACTAAATTTTTGTCTAACACTAAGTATTTTTTCTTCTTTAACTCTTTTTAATAATTTCTGTTCAACAGTTGAAACAAAATTAAATATTTCTTGTGGCTCTATTAAATCATTGTTTTTCAATGAAAACATTTTTAATTTCCCATGATAACTTTGTTCTATTAAATTTAATTCAGATAAAACATTTATAGCATTTGTAATTGTTCTAAAATTATAATTAGTTATCTTAGATATTGTTTTTGTTCCTATCCAAGATTTTTCTTCTAACCATTTTTTTGTATCTTTTTTATGATTAATATTTACTGCTATTTGAAAATATACACTTGATATAACTTCTCCTTCAACTATAGAGCATTTAGGAAGAATCAATAACAATATATATTTTGGCATTGAAAAAGAAGGATAAGTTGTTTCTTGTTTTTCATCACTAATTTTAGCATCTTGATTCACTTAATGTTTCTTCCTTTCAATTTTTATGTGTCATATCATATTCAAAATCATTATTATTTTTAATTAAGTAATAATTTGAGTTGCTATATTTTATATTTTAAATATCTATTATTTATATTTTTATATTTTATAGATGTAGTCTGTGAATAAATGATTTAAGTCATGTAAATCGCGTAAGTCATGCAACTTAACACGAATAAAACAAAATTCATGTATGATTTATTCGGAAAAGCATTAAAATATTCATTTTTCATTATATATCAAATAAGAATTAAATTCTGTTTGTTAAATGATAATTATATTAATGTAATAAATTAATTAAATTTATAAAGGTGTGTGATTAAAATAAAACGGTTAATTCAAGCAAATCAACAGTTATTTCACTTAACAAATGATGAAGATTTTTCTTATAACCCCTATTACCAAAATAATCAACAGGAAATGGGAATAGGTTTATACGTAACAAATAAAGATAGCATTAGAATATGGGATAATTTGTTAGGAGGGAGAAAATATGTTGTTCCAGTAAATGTTAGTCAATTAAACGTCATTAAGGAAGAAAATTTTCCATCATCATTAAATATCCAAAAAGATTTAATAGCAAATGGTTATACTAGGGAAGATGTTCTTAAAAATCTTCCAACTGGAGATACTTTTGGAGTTGATCCTATGCAAATAGCTTTAAAAATAACTTGGGCAAAATTAAATGGATTCAACGCAATTGAGCCTTATCTTGATTCTTCCGAAGGGTATCAACTTGTTATATTGGATAATGCAAATATCACATTCGGAAATCAAATAGATATATCGAAATTTTAAAATAAAAGAGAGATTAAATATCTCTCTTAATCTTTTAAAAGATTAGGATTGAAAAATTTAATCTCCCATTTTTCTTCTGTAAGATATAACTTTTCTCTTACTCTAGAGTGTCTTCTTAATGTTGGAGTATAATCTATAAAATCAAAACATATAGCTCTTTTCTTTTCTTCTCCAGTTTCATGATTTTTATATAATCTTAAAACTCTTCCAATTCTTTGAAAAGCCCTAGTTGAGCTTTTACCTGACCCTCCTAAAATTAAACAATCTAACGAAGGAACATCTAACCCTTCATCTGCAATTGTTGAACCTATAAGTATTTTAACTTTTTTCTCTTTTGTAGCTTGAATAACAGCTCTTCTTCGAATAGCATCATCTTGTCCAGATAAAAATTCAATATTCTTTACTCTTACCAATGTATGTTTTCCACTTTTTGGATCTTGAACTTTTACAGAAAAAGATTCTTCTGGTATTAAATCAAATAACATTTTTTGCAGTTCTTCGCCATGTTTAACTTGTTGTATTAAAATAAGAATAGTCATGTTTTTAGTTGTTAACATTTTATAAGCTATTTTCACTATAGCTTCATTTCTTTCTTTGTTTTCTACTATAGCTTTCTTATATAATTTTTGAAAGTTTTTTCCTGGGAACACTTGTTTAATTGGAACAAAATAAATTGTACATGGAACTAAATATCCTAATTCGATTAATTTAGAAGCGGTAATTGAAAATTCTGGTTTTCTCTTAGCTAAAACAGCTTCAATAAGTAAATCATCTCCTCCATCACGCCAAGGAGTAGCTGATACTCCAATTCTATAATAAGCATTTATAGCTTTTTTAGCGATTTCATTCGTGGTAGACGCTGGAATATGATGACAGTTATGAACTAACACATTGTTAGCGAAAAAATTGTGATTATCTTCCACTCCAATATCATATACAAATGTTTCGTTATATTCTTCTTCAGTTAAATCAATATATTCTATGCTTTCAATAACTACATTTTCTGTATTATTTGTTTCTAATATATTCCATTTATTGTTAATGAAGTTTTTTAATTCATCAACTATATTTTCAGTAAAATCTTCAATAAATATTTTTACTCCATCTTTTCTATATGAAATAAATTCATCAGAAATATTGATTTGTTTCATATAGAAAAAATTAATAATGCTTTCATGGATTTTACTCAAATTAAATAATTTAACATCTTTATTTAAAGATTTATTTTTAATATTATTAAATTTTATTTTTTTAAATTCATATAAACTATCTATAAAATGATTTGTGAATTTCATATCTATAACCTTCATCATATCTCCTCCTAACTTATATTTTAATCTTTATTTTTATTAAAATTAACAAAAAAAATAAATGGGTAAATTATTACCCATTTATTTTCTTAATTAATCTTTTATTTTTAGCTGTTTGTTGTAAATATTGTTCAAGATCATCTTTGGTAACATAAGTTACCATCATTCTTATTTGTGTTGAAGAAGCGATAATATTAAATAAATCATCTAAGCTAATGTTGTTTGAAGTTAAAAGTTTACGAAATTCAAACATGTTTCCATGAAAATACACTTTATCGTTTAAATCTATTTGAAGTTTATTTTCATTGTTAAATTTATCATAATGTTCTCTATTTAATAAAAAGAAATATTCACCATTATTTAAAACTAAATATAACAATTCTTGTTCCGCATTAATACCATATTCATCACAATATGTTTTTAACATTGAAAAAAATTCTTTCTTATTTGAAGCATATACTTTACCATTTTCAAACCTAACATTATTGTAATTTCCAAAATTATCAAACACGGTTTGAATATAATCTCTATTATTTTTATTATATAAATTATCATTTTCATAATCTTCTTGATCGATTTTATCACTCATTTTTAATGAATCAGGATGAAATATTCCGCTTTTTATTCCTTTTTGGACAGCTTCATATAATTGAATATTATGAAAATCAGCGTTGATAGGTAACCATTTATCTGAATCTTTCCCATAATTTTCTTTGTACATTTTAGTAAATGCTTTTAATAACAATGTTCCGCATATATCTTGTTCTTTTTTTGGTAAACTATAATATAAATTATTATCATAATTAATAATATCTACAAATATCCAATTACGATATACTGTAAATTCTAACCACATAACCTTCTTTTCCATCTTCAGTGTATACAGCTACTTCATTAGAATTTATTTCTGATTTTAATTTAGCTAATTTTTCTAATAACATAATTATCTCCTTATTTAATTCTTTAACAATTAAAATAAAAAAAACAAGTGATTATATAATCACTTGTTTCAATATAAAATAATTTTATTATTTTTGTTTTTTAATAATTTTTAATGTTTGACCTTTAATTAAATCTTTAGCATAAACATAATCATTTAATTCATCAACCCATATTTTATGGTTATCTGTACATACTATTGTTTCTTTTTCTCCATTTTTGTTACGCACAGTTATTTTCATTAATTTTTTACCATTATCACTTAATTTAGTTTTTGAATAACTAATTATGTTTTTAGCTTCAATTTTATTTGTTTTATGATTGTAAGTTAAAACTTTTTTATTTGATTGATTTTCAACCAGGTCTCCAATTTTTTCATAAGTTCCGTCTTCCATTAATATAAGTGTGTCATAAGCTAAACATTCATCAAACATAATCATATTAGCTTTTTGTAATAATTCATCTTGTTCTAACATTGACTGGACAGAACAAATAGTTATATCTTTTACATCGTTCATTCCACCGCCAATAATACCTACATCAACGCCCAAAAATTTCTCAAATTCATCTTTAATTTGAGTAACTAGAGATAGTTTATCAGCAAAAACTAAAACTGGTTTAACTTTAAATTTATCTATCAATCCAGCCATAATAAAAGTTTTACCAGCGCCTGTGGCTGCCTGTATACATTCTCTTTCAGTAGCTCTATCAATAATAACTTTTTGATAAGGACGTACTTCAAGTGGTATTTTTTTACCACCTACATCTATCTCCGTTATTAGATTAAAATCAGCATTTTTTTCTGGTTTTATTCTATTATCCTCTAATTCATATTCAATTTGATTTTCTTCTAAAATTTCAATAATGTATGATATTAAACCTGTATATGTCTTTTTTGTTTTTCTATTAAATAATCTCCTTATTAAAACATTATCACTACCAAATTCTTCAACAGTAAATGATAATTTTGTTGCGATAATATTTTCAATTTCTTCGGTAGCGCCAATAACTTGTGCAAACACATTATCAAATTTTATCTTTACTTTATCCATTTTGTCCTTTTAAAGTATCAATTACATATTGTACTTCTGCTTGATTTTTAATAACTTGGCGCTCCCAAGGATAATTCATTATTTTTTCCAAAACATCAATCATACATTGTTTAGAGTAAAGTCTCCAATTATTTTCTGAACGTTGATCAGCACTAGGAATAATTCCTTTTTTTTCCCAAGAACGAATTGTTTGTGTTTTTCTTTTGGTAATTTCCGCTAAGTCTTGAATATTAAAATATTCTTTTTGTAAAATTTTATCAAGTGATGACATTATAAACACCTCGTTGTTTTATTTAATTTATAAATATATTATATGTTTAAATGAATATTATTTTAACAAAAAAGATATATATTTAATTGAAGTTAAATCAAATATATATCCCTTTCTTCTTCTTTTTATTAAATATTTAATCTAATTGTGAATGAAATCTTTCTACAAAATCTATTAACCATTTTTCAAATTCGTTGAAATTAGCTTCTTTTCTTAGAATTGTTTTTTCATAAGCTTTATTTAAATCATCCAATAAAGATTCAATATAAATTTTAAATTCATCAAATGTTTTAAAATATCCATGTTTGATAGAATATAACTCTGGTTCATATTTTCTAGAATCTTCAATAGTTCCAGTTTCTAGTAACTCTATATACATTTTTAATACATGAACTAAATCATAAGCTAAAATAGTATTATATCCATATTTAAACATAATTGATGATTCATCTGCAGTTGTATTTTTAGGTACAGGTGGATATTCAGTATTGTACTTATTTGGATTTTCTTCTTTTAATTTTATCCATATTCTTTTTTGTTGTTCCCAATATTCCATACTTTTAAGATTGCCAAAAACATAATTAATCGCTTTATTGTAAATTGATTTAGAATTAATTAATTTTTTTAAGTTTTCTATCATTTCTTTAGCCATTGGATGTTTAAAAATAATATTTGATTCCCCAGCAAAAATCATATCAATGATAGTTGGATCTCCAGATTTTACTCTCCCAGCTATTCTATGAAGAGATTCTATAGATGTATTATCAAATTTAAATGGTTTTTTAAATTCCCTTAGTCCAATAAACCAATCTTTATATGGAATAATAATTCCCCTAGCATTGTCTTTACTTTTCTTTCTAGAAAGTCTATTTGCTACAACCAAAACTGCACATTTGTCAACCATTTCATATTCAAGAGGTAATACATTAAATTGACTCCCTTTAAATACCCCTTTAGTTGTATTAATTCCATGAATTCTATCAACTACACTTACAGCCCATTTATTTATTTTATCAAAATCTGGATAATTTGGAATAGTTGAATTTTTCATTGCTTTTTCAAGTTTTTCATTTAATTCTTCATTTTGAAGTTTAATCTCCTCCAATGTATATCCACCATTTCTTGTAAAAATTAAATCTTCAACAATTTCTGGAGGCAACATTGTTTGTAAATTATGAGTTTCTAAAATCATAATTCCCATATGATATAATCTTTTCAGATGCATAGCGTGTTTTGTATCATATCCATATTTTTCAATTAAGCTTTTATGAGAACCATGATGCGAACCATTATTTTTACTGTTTAATCTTTTCATTTGAGAGTATGCATAACCACCAAATCTACCATATGCATTTTTAGTTAAAAATTCTTTTCTTAAATCATAAAGTTCTTTTCCATATTCATTCATAAAAATAATATGCTTTGGATCAACAAATAACTGTTCTACAACATTAGGATTTCCTTCTAACGCTAAAGTTAAAAATTTAAATAATGAAAAGTATTTTGTATCTTCATCTTCTGGGTGCGTCCATTCGTCAATGTTTTTTAAGCCAACTAAAAATTCTCTATGAGGAACAAAGACTCCTCTAATATCCATATCAGAGCCTTCAATATTAGTTCCATATGAATGTGAACCCGCAATAGAGGAATAAATTAGTCGCCCATAATGTTCTAATGGTTTTTCACTACCCATTATTCATCAACCTTTCTTATATTATGTTTACAAATGTTTACAAATGTTTACTTTTATTATTTTTAATTTATTTATAATTTAATTTGTATTTATAGGAATATTTGCTATTTTAGAAATATTATGTCTAGATTCACCAGGATACCCTAAAGAATTATTAATTAACCAGCAATTATTTTTAATATAGCTATTTTTATTGTGTGTGTGTCCAAAACACCATATTTTACCAGAGCATTTTTTTAATTGTTCTTCTCCATTGAAAAAGTAGCATCCTGTTATTGGGTCAAGTTTATATTTTTCAGGTATTTTTGACCAATCTGGTCCAACGTGAGTAATGATAATATCAGATTTTTCTATTATTGATTCTAACTGTTTTAATTCTTTATTAAACCAATAAAAAATATTTTTTTGACTTCCAAAAATATATTTTCCATCATTCATTTCTTCATACCATATAGAAGACATTTCATGTTGTTTTTTATTTAACTCTATAATTCCATAAGAAAAATCATACCACATCCCAGTTCCACCAAAAGTAACACCGTCTATGTTTAATAAATCCCCTTCTAAAAAATGAACTCCTTCTAAATACCCACCTAACTTTTTCATTTCTTTCCATCTATTTGTTGAATTTGTATTATATTTGTATTTAGCTGTGGAGTTGATTAAATAATAATCATGATTACCTGGGACAATAATGATAAATTTGTAATATTTTTTTAATTGAGTTAAAAATTTATAATTTTGTTCATTATGGTGTCCCAAATCTCCAGCTATTACTAATACATCCGATATTTCATTTGGCAAAATTAATTCAACAAATTTTTCAATAATTTCTTCTACTGGTTCATTTGAATTTCTAAATTTAGAAATCCAAAAATCTAAATGAATATCAGAAATTAAATCAAAATTTTCCATATTTTTCATCTCCTTTATATTTATATTATATTAAAATAAATCGAATTTGTAAATAAAAATATGTATAGCAAATTTGATTCTGCTATACATATTTAATCAATAAAACCTTTATTTTTTACAAAATTAAATTATTTCTTTTTATATTATAATTTTATAGTATTTCTTTAGCTTTATTAAAAAAATCATTAAGCGCTTTTTGAAAATCTTCTAATTCTTCAATTGATGTAATTTGCATATTAATACCGTTTTTTGTTGGTCCAGTATATGAACCAGCAACTTGAAATGCTCTAATATTAATATGAAGAGTACCTTTAGATTTATGTTCTTCTAAAACCATTCTCCATTCTTTTTTTTCATCAATAGGATGTTTTTGTTCTAACAATGAACTAAAATTATCTTCCCAAGACATAATATTCCTCCTTTTTACTTTAATAGTATGTAGTTTATTATATTTTTTTAACTCTTTCTTTTAATAAAATTAATTGTGATATAAAAATTTTCACTTAATTTATCTAATTTATGAAGAAAATATATCTTAAATATTGTAGTTAATGGCAACAACATATATTTAATATTAATTTTTGAGAGGTGAGTAAGAATGGAAACTAGTATTATTGCTGCTATTGCGGGAGCTGCTGGAGTTGCTATAACAAAACTATTTGATTTTTTCATGTCTAAAAATAAAAATAAAATGAAAATTGATATGACTTACAATGAAATGATTATCAAAGAAAATGCTGTTTTTAGACAAGAAATGAGAGAAGAAGTTAGAGTTTTAAGAAATGAAGTTAATCAACTTAGAGAAGAAAACTTCCAACTCAGAGCTGAGAATAGTAGACTCTTACTTAGAATCTCTGAACTTGAAGACGAATTAAGAGTCATGAGGAAATTAGCTGGATATGATCAAAAAGAATATGAAGTGATTTCTGTAAATGATGACAAAGATGAAGAAAAATAAAGCTACCAAATTAAGGTAGCTTTATTTTTTATAATTTGTAAAAATTTCCATTTTTAATTCCGTTTGCTATATCAGCTGGAGTAACATTTCCATCTTTTCTAAAATCAACTAAATCAATACCTATAGAAAGATATGCTTTATCAACTAATTCAGAACATATTAATCTTTGATTAGAGTTAAATATGTTTTTATTTTTTTTACCAAAAAAATATTCATATATATACCAAAAAATTTGTTTATAATCATATTTTTTATTTAGAAAATCATAAGAATGTTGAATTATAGCTATCTGTTTAGTATAATCTAATCCACCTTTAATTCTATATACTTCTATTGTATTTTCATCATATTCAAATCGAACTATATTAGATTTTTTATACCAATTAGCTTCTATAATGTGATTGCTTGATATTAACATAGATACATGAGTGTATTCTGATTTTGTAAAAAATTTAACAAGTTTTGAAACAATTCCATTTCCCTTGTATAAAACTATATCTCCAACTTGAAATTCCATATCATCACCTTTTATTAAGGGTCAACTTTAAAGTTAGCCCTTAAATTTTTATTTTTTAATATTTTGTATTGGAGAATTATCTAGTTTAAATAAATCCCCATATTGACCTTCAATTATTGTTTTTACGCTTGATTGAGGATTTAAATGTCCAACAACAAATAACATAATGTTTCCTGATTCATCAACCACTAAACAACACGCTCCAGCATATTTTGGAATAGCTTTGGTAGTTGATATAGTATAAAATCCAAGATTGTAATTTGTAGTGATTTTAGAATCTTGATGTTCTCCATTTATTTTTTGAATAACAATTTTATTATTCAAAATTGTGAAATCATCATAATTTTGACCTCTTATAATATCTCTATATTCTTTCGTAAAAATTAATTTCTCATTAGGTTTCTTGTTTATATCAGGATAAACTTCATCTGAAAAATTATCTCCAGTAAGTGTATAAGCTAATCTTTTCCCTCCTGGTAATCTATTAACAGCATTATTTATACTATTTGTTTTAATATTATCAACAACTATATTACCAGAACTTAATGTTGTTATAAAAATTTTCCAATCAGAAATTCTTTCGAGTTTTTTCTCTTCACTACCAAGTATTCCTTGATATGGTACATATTCGTACCATACCGATAAATTATCACTTGTTAATGGTTGATAATATACTAGAACTGGTATTTCTATAACTTTATTTATTTGAGGGTTGGAATTAAAAGAAACACTTATGAATGGAGTACCTATTCCAGAAATTGATGATACTTGAGTTTGAATTCCATCAACATATACTACGTAAGAATATTCTGTATCAATATTGTTTTCTTTATGATATGTTTTTAAGAAAGAAACAATAACTCCTCCATTTTTATCTGGTAAAATAGCAGGTATTTTAAAAGTATTTTTGTTACCAGGAGCAGTTATTTTAACAGATGTCATTTTCATCATATTTGATACTATAGATTTACTATGAGTATTATACTCAAAAGTATATCCTTCCATAGCTAATTCTACATTAAATGTTTCGTTATAAGGAATAGCATCAACTAATTCTATAGTTATTTCTCCAGTTGTTTCTTTTTTAATACTTTTAACTTTTTTATTAATATATTTAATACCAGCTACATCAAATCCATAAAGAGTTTTTGGAATGGTATAAATATTTGTTCCATTACTTTCAATAACATAATTTATTAATCTACTATACGCATTTTCTCCATTCCTATTTGAATTTGATTCTATAGCGGAATGAACAAACTCATAAGTTCCATCTTCATTAACTAATTGAACCTGTCTATAATCATCAGAATTTTTACAAAAAGCAACTTCTTTTCCATTCATTTCTGCTTTTAATACTCTTGAAGGTATATTATCAACGCCATATCCTCCTTCGAGTTCTAATGTACATTGTACTACTACACTTTCTCCTTGGAAATTACCAGAACTTCTTGTAAAAACTGGATTACTAGTATTAATGTTACTCCAACTTCCATTAATTATATCTCCAGTTGCTTCATTATAAACTACACTATTAGATCCTAATAAATTATTTCCATGAATATTTAATGTTAATTTGTTTTGTCCGCTGTTTGGAGTTAAAACATATATAGTATTACGTTGTGAATGAAAATTATCTTTAAATCCATTTAAAACCCCGTTAAATGAATTATATATTTTTGTTGTCCCATTAACAATATCACTTGTTAATTGTGGAAAAATATCAGGTAAAATTTGATTATAAACTATTAATTCATCAATAACAAATCCAGTTTTTCCACTTAAATAATTTTCTACATTTTCAATAGCACCAATTTTTAATGTAGCTGGAGTTAAAGCTGATAATAAATAACTTCCAAATCCAGCTTCTTTACCATTAATAAAAATTGAAGTTTTACTATAAGTTCTATCCCAAGTTATTCTTAAATGATAAATGCTTGAGTTATTAAAATTAGTATTATTTAATAATGCAACTGTTTTATTAATATTTGATGATTGACTAGCATTTTCTTTTTGAAGTAAAACAAATGAATTTCTATCTTTACTAAATTCCATAATAATATTTCCACTATTATCTAATATTGAAAATATTGTTTGAGATACATTTACATCCGAACCATCCCAATATGGTTTAATAAAAAATTCAATAACCCCTTTATTTTTATTTATCCAGTTCACTATTGGGGTTGGTTTGTAATTAACAACAGTAGAACCATCAATTATTAAACCATATCCATTTGAACACAAATCATATTTAAGAGTACCTGATGATGTTGGAGATGGTCCGATTAAAGGGTTTATAGAACCATCAAATTTAACATTTAATATAACATCAGTTCTAGAACCAACATCTATAGGTTGTATACCAAATTTAATTTTTTCAATTTTTTCTTTACTTTTAGTCAATAATTCTCCAGTTAATAATTTTTTTAACGAAGAATCTATTAAACATTCTTTATTTAATTCTTGTAAAGAAATTGATTTTCTTAGATCTAATACATCTCTTTCTACTATTTTATTGTTAAATAGACCATCAGGTCTATTGCTAGCTATCATTGAATTAATATATCTAGGAGCCCCATCAGGGTTATTATCTGAAAAACCGCTTTGGTTTCTTCTTTTTACAGCAACTAATGGTATAGCAAATATAAAGTCACTTAATATTCCAAAATCTTCTTTTATAGAATTATTACCGCTTCTTCCCGCAACATAAAGACCAATATCTTTATAAAAATTTTCATCTTTAAATATAACATTGGAAGCATTTATAAACAAATAATCGCTGTTTTCTATTGGCGAATCTTTTGGGCCACTAGCATAAATATTAGAATATTCATTTATATTCTTATACCCAAACCCATCTTTCCATTTATCAATATTAACCCCATTTTGTACTCTAACTTTGTACATCAAAGCAACTCTTCTTGAGGTTTCATCATTAACTCTAGAATCAACAATATTATTTGAAATGATTTTTCCATTTTTATTTCCATATTTTGTTATATTTGATTCTGCTGTTAATTCTTGAAACCAAAACTCAATAAACGCAAAATCATAATAATTTATAGAAGAATATGGAGCTTCTCCAAAATTTATAATTGTATATCCTTCAATACCATTAACTATATCATTTCCCTCAAAATTAACTTCATATCCATTAACTATAATTTTTGAAGGAGCGATTGCTATACTATTGTCCAATCCATTTGGGTTATATACTATAGAAGGTCCAGAAAAATCTCTTCTAATTATCTCACTAAAACCAGTTGGAACCATTTGCCTAATAAGAGATGACCTTGCTTCTTCTTGTATTAATTGCATTTCATTCAGTTCTGTTTCTAACAATGCTTTATTAATACCATATTTTATTCTTGTAAAACTAGATTTTTTGTTATAATTACTATCATGAATAAAGTCTCTTTCATTTATTGTCATTTAAGAGAAACCTCCCTTAATAAGTTATCTTTTAATTTAATATCTCACATTCTTTTTATTATAATAGAAATAATTGCAATCATTATTTCATTAATTTGAAAAAGGCAGTGATATTTTTTAGAATTAAAAAATTTAACTCAAAATCATTTATATGATTACTTTATTTCAAAAGAATGGAAAACAAATAAAGAATATTTAGAGTATTTGATTATTTTAAATAATATAAGAAATGAAGAAAAAATAAAAATACTTATTTCTGGACAATATAAAAATAAATATTATTTAATTAATAAAAATAATGAATATTCTTGTGAAATAGGAACAACAGAAATTAAATTTTATAAAATTACGAACTCAATAAATTCTCCATATACTATTTATAAATTTAAATTTTCTTTATTAAATATAAAAGATGATATTTTTACTCAAATACAAACAAGAACTAAATACTTTAAAAAAATTCAAACATTTACACCTCCAGAATAAAAGGGATTCTATTTAGAATCCCTTTTACCATGTCATCCATCCATATGTGTGATAATCTTTATTTCTTATGTTGTAATATTCTTCAGATAATAATTTTCTTTTCATTTTTTGTCTAAATTTTTTTTGAAATTTTCTTCTATTTATTTTACTTTCTTTTTTATGCCAATGCATCATTTTTTTCTTTTTTCTTTCTTTTTCTTTTAATTTATCTTTTTGAGGGTCTTTAACTAATTTTTTATTAATTATCCAGCACAAAGAACTGTTTTTTATTTTTAATTTTTTACAAGCATGGATATTTTTATAATTATTTAAATATGGAGTGTTGATTTTTTCTTCATATTCATCCCAACACCAAGTTTGAACCATTTTATAACAATCATCACATATAGTTGGATCAAAATAAATTTTATTATTTTTTATCAAAATTATCCCTTGCATCCGTAGCTGGATTTATCCCAAAGGATAGCTATCAAGATGCTTAAAAGACTATTTTCATATATTATCCTCCTTCAAAAACGTTCTTTTTAATTAAATTATTAATATAATATTTATATAAAATAAAAAGGATGATGGCGTTATGTTGGAAAAATTTATCATTAAAATAAAAAATTACAATTTTATGGTTTACTGTGAAAATGATCCACAACCTTATATAGATTCTTTTCTTTTTAATTCTTTTTTTTCATTTAAAAGTATATTAATTACTAATTTCTTAAACTACAAAAAAGAGTATATTGAATCTAAAATAACTATCTTTAATAATAATGATAAACAAACAGAATTAATATTCAAATTGGATAAAAATAAAGTTATATTGAAAATAATTTTAATCGAGAATAACACTTGTAAAGTTTTTCTTCCTCAAGAAATAAATTTTGTATTAAATCTATTGAATAAATAAATTAAAGAGTTATATATTCTATAAATTCATTAATCATCTTTTTTAAATATTCTAAATTTTGAATTCTTCTCTCCATAAATGGATTTTCCCAATCTTTATTTAGAACCATTAATAAGATTAATTCTTCATTTAAATTATCATAATTTAGTGAAATTGTATACTTTCCGTAATGTGCTAACAAAATATATTCATCATTTAATTCACTCAAATTAACTTTTGTTAACTTTGATAAATTGTTAATTTCAACTTCAATATCTTTCCAATTAATGCTATTAAACATTATTTTACTCCATTTATTTTTTTATTAAAAATTAAAAAATATGAATACATATTTTCGATTTCTTATGATATTTCTAATTAAATTTTGACACATGTTTAATTAATTGAATTATTGCAACTATTAATTTATATCTTTGATGATAAGAAAACTCAATTAATCTATATAAATAATATTATATTTGATGATATTTATTAACTCAATTTTATTAATATTTTTTTCTTTTCAATAATTCAATTATTTTATATATTAAAATAATTGGTCCTATAGAAAAGCAAATAAACCATGATACAAATAAACATAAATTTTTGCCTATTGAATTATATAATTTATTTCTTTTATACAAAAGAATACGAAGTTCTTCAATATCTATAATTCTATTTATATGTTCTAAATAATTTAATAAAATAACACTAAATAAAGAAATTAAAAAACTAACACAGAAATATCCAACTATGATATAAAAAATTAAATTAATCATTAATTTTTCCTCCTATAATATTTTCAATAAAATTTAATTGAAATTTTATTTTATTTGAAACATTCTTATTATTATTCGCATTTAATAGTTCATTATATTTAAGATATACATCTTCTTTTAATTTATAAAACTTAATTAATTCATCTACTAATTGTTTATTTTGTAGTTTATAAAGCAAAAATAGTTTTTGATATGTTTTTATATTAACATTAAAATAATTATTTTCTAAATGAACATAATTTTTAATTATATTCATTTTTTTAAGTAAATCTAAAGATTTCAAAAATCCTTTTCCATTAATTATTTTACAACCTTCAGTATTAAAAATTTCATCATTTATATCGTTTAAAACATATTTATACTTGTTCAATATATTAAATATATCACTAGATAATTCAAAATCATACTTTGAAACCATTCTAATTGTTTTTAACCATAAATATGGTCTCGAAATTAAATCTTTTTCAATTATATTTTTATCTATAGCTCTAATAATTTTATTTTTTATATCTTCAAATCCATTATTAATATCTATTAATTTATCTTTATACATAAGAGAATTTATGGTGTAATCTGCTTCTTTAGCTTTTTTATAAATATCCCCTTCTTCAAATACTATTTCAAAAAAATTTTTTTCATTATTCTTATACTTAAAGTAAAACATTTCTTGTCCATTAATTGTTATTCTTCTTCCACATTTTTCATTTGATGAAAACATTTTTTCAACTAAATCTATATTAACATTAGTAACTATATCGACATCATTAGGTTTTAAACCCAAATAAATATCTCTTAAATATCCTCCAAATACAGCTGATTCCCCAAATTGATTTAATTTATCTAAAACTTCTTTTACATCTGCACTAATCATAAAATTTTCTCCTATAATTAATTTTCTTTTTTTCTTTCAAGCAATGATAAATTATAATTAGATTCTATGAATTTTATCGTTAATTGTCTATTTACATCATTTCCAAGTCTATCATAAATTAAATACATATCTTCTTTTGTAAAAGAAGTTTTCATTAATTTATTAAAGCATTTTAATATTCTTGATGACCAATATTTACTTAACCCTTTTGCTATTGGCCTAGATACCCATGCAAACATTTTACATTTAAATTCTAATTCATTGTTAATATCATCCAATCTAAAATATACATTATTTTTTGGTTCTAAAATAATTTCATTATTGTGATTAATAAAAGATTTTGGAAATATTTCAAGCGCTTCTTCTATAATTTTTTCTACTTCTTTTTTATTCATAATTAATCTCCTTATAAAATTTTTTAATCTTGTTTTATTTAAGTGAACATCTCTTACTATTTATAGAGGTGATAATGTGAAAAGACTTATTAGAAAATCAAATACTTCAACTGAAGTTCAAATTGGAGATACAGTAACATTAGATTTAGATGAAAAGTTCTTAAATAAATCAATAAATGATTTATCAAGAACAACGGAAAGAGATGAATGTGTTCTTATTGATGCAAAAGAGAATGTTGTGAGATGGGGACTAAATGGTGAAACACATGCTGATTTATTAAATCAATATTATCATATTGATATGAGTAATAATGATTCAAATCTTGATATAGATAATTATGTAGTTCTTGGTGTGTATTTAAATAATTTTTTAGGTAGTGAAACTATTATATTGTACAATGATAATGTTCCAGATGTAGAAAAAATAATAACTCAAGAGAATCCCAATATAAAAGTATATGTCGATACTTGGGAAGATAATGAAATTCAGAGAATAGCTAAAAGACAAACTATTTAGTTTGTCTTTTTATTTATACCAATTATCTTTACCGATTGTTAAATGAAAACCAAATTTAACATCTTTGTTTAAACCTAATTTTTCTCTTAAATCTTCTAAATCTTTACTAAAAACCCTTAACCACCAATAACCATTTTCATTTTCAATATCAACAGAATAATAAAAATCAACTTCACATTCATGATTATATCTCCATAATTCTTTGTTTAATGGTTCTTCTCCTCTAACTACAGAAATATGAGCGTTAAATAATGGTTTATTTAATTCTACTTTATAATATTTTTCTACCCAATATTTGTAATACTTTATAATATTTTCATCACATTCAACTATTACCCACCACTTATTATTGGCTTTTCCAGCTATGGGATCATAAATTATTTTTCCTTTAGATTTTATCATGATTAACCTCTTAAATTAACTTAATTTCTTTTTTAATTTATTGATTCTATTTTCTAAATTTGCCATTTACAACATTTTGTATCATTTTTCTTTATGATTTCTCTTTATATTAATTATATTTTAATTATATTATTTTTAATAAAAAATGTAAATAAAAAAAGCATAAAGTTTATTTTATGCTTTTTAGTGATTTTTCATATCATTCATTGAATAATATTAATTGCTATGATTCATATCCGTTTTTAATATTTTGCATTAATTTTAGAGGTTCAATTAAACTAAAATTATAAGTATCAAATCTTGCTAAAACTTCATCTTGGTCATAAAAATCTTCAAATGCTTTTTTAGCATAATCGCTTAAACTATCTTCATATTTATCATACAATTTCTTAATATCTAATCCATTAGTCACATTCAATTTAATAGTTATGCTGAAATCACCAACATCATAAGACATATGATGCATCACACTATAAATTCCTGACATACTCTTAGAAAAAGATTGATATTCTCCATTAGGGTTAATAAGTGAATCCACTACCCCCCCCCACATAACTTGTGAATAATCAATTTTTCTCCATCATTATAATTTTTTTATATAGTTATCTCTATTTGGTATAATTTCTTCTTTAGAATCAAAATAAAATATTCTATAAGCTTCTCCACTATATAAACAATCATTGTTTGTATTTATAATTTCTTGAATTTGATTTTGATCATAAATGTTATCATACAAAAGATTAACCATAAAATTACTATAATCAATTTCTGATTTTTTTATTAAACGTTTCACATTATCATCTCCATATAAAAACAATAAAACTAAAGTCATACAATAATTTATTTTTTGAAAACATTATATATAATTATTATATAACAAACTAATAATAATGTATATATAAAAAAAGATACTGAACAACAGTATCTAATTATTGATTAATTTTAATGTCATAGCTATTTTTTCAACATCTTCATGCGAATTTATATTTCCATCAACTTCAAACACATCATACTGGGGATAAATCTGTTTTATAGCACTGGAGACTTCACTTATAGTTACATTCACTACCGTGTTTGATTCTATATATATCCCGGGTTGTAAAACTATAAGACCAGCATAATCAATGGCCTTAGCTTTTTCCAATAAGTGAGCAAAACCAACTCTATTAACATCTACTTCATTTAATTCTTCTTCGGTTGGTCTATTTTTATAATCATCTAAATCTTTACTACTATTAATATCATCTAAATACATCCCTACACACATAGCATGAGTTTCAGCCATATAAACATTACCATTTATATACGCTATTGCGGCATCTCTATTATAAATATCTAAATCTTCTGCTTTTCTAATTAATCTTTTCATTAAATATCAACCTCTTTTGCTATATAAGAAACTCCAAATTCTGATAAGTGAGAATCATTAATATAATTGTGTTTTTCAGCTATAAATCCAAACTGTTTTTCTAATAGATACAAGTAATTCTCTCTTATGTTTTTCTCATTAGTTTCGCCCATATTAATACTTTCTAAACAATCTGGATACCATCCTTCAATTGCTATTCTATAATTTTTATAATCAATAGGAACATAATATTCTTCAAATGGTTCAAATGTTGTTCCATTTCTTAGTTCATTTTCAAATTCTTCCCAACTATTAAATATTCTTCTTATATCAAAAATAGACTTTTTAATTAATCTTTTCAAAACAAAAATCATCTCCTTTTATAATAAATAATAAGGAGATGATTTTTTATTCTAATTTCTATTTAGTTTTTGTTATAACAATTATGTCCAAAGAAATTCAACATTATGCCCTACCCACTTAACAAAACTCCAAGGGTGAACAATTTTAAGTAAACCTTTAATGGCTTCTTTATCTGAATGGAGAGAATCCTTTGCTACTTTTGAAACAAAAGCATAAAGATCAGAAAGAGCTTGAAGGTCTACAATATCATCACCATCAACAATACTATAAATTTTTTCTTTAACCTTTTCAGCAAGCCACTTTTCATCTGCGAATGGATCAATTTTACAGTCAATATCTTCTGGAACTTCAATATTCCAACATTCAGCCAATTCTTCCCAACTAAAACCTTTAAATTCAAATGATGGTTTCAATAGATTTTTTTGCCACTTACTCAAAAACATCCATCTCCTTTAACTGCATTATATATTTATTATATAATAATTAAAAACAATTGTAAACAACTAAATTGTAAAAAAATACCCTCTTAAATAAGAGGGTATTTTAAACATTATATCAAACTTCCTAATTCATGTGTAGTAACTGTTCCTATTTCAGTTTGAATGTTATTAACTAAATCTAACAACACCAATTTATCATCAGCTTGAACAGGTATTATAAGAATTTTGACTTAAATCTATGTTACTGCAACGAATAATATTATCTATAAACTCATTATATTATGTTACAACTTCATCCTGATACTTACTATAAGAAATAGACATATCAATTAAATTACTATAAAAATCTTTACATATTTCATTATAATCTTTTTGGTCAACATGTTTAATTGATAGCTTTAACTTCTTTGTTACAATACTTGTTTCAAAACTATAATCTTCTGAAATAGTAGTTGTTTTAACAATTTCATCATTTGAATTTAATTCTTCTAAAGTAATGCTGTAACCCGCAGAACATTTTATAATATATGGGTTGCTTGGCAAAACATCAATCACTCTCAATAAAGTTACATACCAATTATCAACATTTTGTAATTTTGTAAATAAAGTATTATTCCCAATGCTCTATTCTGTGTTTAAACATTTTTTCCAATCTTTTATACTTCTTACCATCAATAACTTCTATCTTAATATCGGGATATTGTTCTTTAGATGCATCAAATTTTTCTTTTACATCATCTATCCAAACACCTTTAATTTCAATATATTTATTTTTAGAAGGTAAATAAAAATCTGGAGTATAAGTTGATGTTTTATTACTTAGCTCTATATAAAAACTTTCTATTTCAAAGTCATAATCTATATTAAGTAAAGTTAAAATCCTAGCATAATTTGCTTCCCAAGTTGATCTAAAATATTGATCACTTAGATCTTTTCTAGTTCCCTATCTACCTCCAAATACTCCTCTATAATTGATTTTCATATTTTTTACAAAATCTTTTGGTTGAGGTTTTCCTTGTCTATTATCATCATTTATTTTAGCTCTGATTTCTTTATTTTCTCTAGATTTTACTTCTTTAAGTGCTTTTTTGTGTTTATCAGATTTAGGTTTTCCCTTAAACATGTCAGACACTTTTTTCTTGCTTTATCTGATTTATTTCTATTAATCATATTTTGTTTAACTGCTTCTCTTGTTTTTTGAGAAACAACCCTCATTTTTGCATCTGGAAACATTTCACGATATTCAGAGCTAGTTATTCCATGTGGTTTTAAATGAGCATAATTTATTTGAGTTGTTTGTTTTCCGCAAATTTGACAAACCACAAATTCTGTATACTCTGTTTTTACTTTATCACCCTTTCTCGTATTTATACATTACATTAAAAAAGAGACGATTAATATATCGTCTCTTCATTAAATAATAACTATTTTACTATCTTAGAACGTGAGTTTCCACGTGATAGTCAATCTAGCATCGCTCGGTTTATTCCAACAACCTCGTTATATCCTAAGCTCTTTATCTTAGGCTTCTCTATCTTTCAATAGAGTGTCGGACTATATCTTTGGCTTAGTATTTCTACTAAACAGTGCCCCGCGCTCGTGGAGGATTTTATCATCATATCCTTTCGGACTTAGACTCACCTCTAGTCTCTGAACCTTCAAAGAAGTTTCCTTCTAAGCTTGGCTGCTGATTAGCATGAGTAGTATTAATACTACTTTTAGCCTCCCAGCAATTCACGGA